>Ga0207038_10013_pt1 | contig 53848 bp, 59 predicted proteins | sample Alteio_BWMinCont_76_FD_153285 | JGI IMG/M metagenome (GOLD analysis project Ga0207038, IMG submission 153285) | Enriched cells from forest soil in Barre Woods Harvard Forest LTER site, Petersham, Massachusetts, United States -... | ecosystem: Environmental > Terrestrial > Soil > Temperate forest >...
AAGACACCCGCTCAGGATTTGGAGCAGGGTTATCGGAACTTGGAGAAAAAACCGAAAAGGTAGTCGCACTTTGTGCCGATTTGACCGGGTCGTTAAAAATGGATGCTTTTGCCAAAAAACATCCGGAACGTTTTTTCCAGGTGGGCATTGCAGAAGCGAATATGATGGGTATTGCCGCCGGGTTAACCATTGGCGGATACATTCCGTTTACGGGCACTTTTGCCAACTTCTCCACCGGCAGGGTGTATGACCAGATACGCCAATCCATTGCTTATTCAAACAAGAATGTAAAAATATGTGCATCGCATGCCGGTCTTACCCTGGGCGAAGATGGAGCTACACACCAAATATTGGAAGATATTGGGTTAATGAAAATGTTACCGGGAATGACGGTCATAAATACCTGCGATTTTAACCAAACCAAAGCTGCTACTCAAGCTATTGCCGCCATGACCGGACCTGTTTACCTGCGTTTTGGCAGACCTGCTGTACCTGTATTTACTCCTGCCGATCAAACCTTTGAAATTGGAAAGGCCCTAACTCTTACAGAAGGAAACGACGTAACTATTTTTGCTACAGGCCACTTAGTTTGGAAAGCCCTGGAAGCAGAATCAATCTTGCGTGAAAAAGGCATTTTGGTTGAGGTGATAAATATTCACACTATTAAACCACTGGATACTGCTGCTATATTGAAATCAGTAAAGAAAACCAAATGTGTTGTATCGGCTGAAGAACACAATATGTTTGGGGGAATGGGCGAAAGCATTGCACACGTGCTGGTAAATCATTACCCTGCTCCAATGGAGTTTGTAGCAGTTAAAGATACCTTTGGCGAAAGCGGCACACCTGATGAATTGATGAAGAAATATGGGCTCGACACTTCAGATATTGTTAGCGCAGTAGAGAAGGTGATTGCGAGGAAGATGGTGGAGGTGTAAGCTATCTCCAATTGATATATTTTTTGTAACTTGCCACCTGTTAACCCATTATAAACAGCCATGATTAGACGACCCATCAATTTTAAAAAATGGATAGATGACAATCGCCATTTGCTGAAACCTCCCGTTGGCAACAAGGTGGTTTATGAAGATACCGAATTTACCGTAATGGTAGTTGGCGGCCCTAATGCCCGCAAAGATTACCATTTCAACATGAGCGAAGAATTTTTCTACCAGTTGGAAGGTAGCATCACCATCCGCATACAGGAAGATGGCAAAGCGGTAGATATTCCATTAAGTGAAGGTGAAATATTTCTGCTACCGCCACAAACACCTCATTCCCCGGTTCGTCCTGCCAATACTATTGGATTAGTTATGGAACGCAAACGCCATCCCGATGAAAATGACGGCTTGATGTGGTTCTGCGAAAACTGCAATAATAAACTATACGAGGAGCATTTTTTCCTTACCAATATTGAAAAGGACTTTATTCCTGTTTTCAAAAAGTTTTATAATTCATTGGAATTGCGCACCTGCAAAAAGTGCGGACATGTAATGGAAGCGGATAAACGCTTTGTTTTAGAAGCGGCTACGTGATAGATGTTGACGATAGATATACACACCCACATTATTCCTGAGCATTTACCTGACTTTTCAAAAAAATTCGGGTACGATGCTTTTATACGACTTGACCATCATAAGCCCTGCTGCGCGCGGATGATGAAAGGAGATAAGTTTTTCAGGGAGATAAGCGACAACTGCTGGAGCCCCGAAAAGCGCATGCACGAGTGCAAAGACCATAAAGTGAATGTGCAAGTGTTATCTACTATACCCGTACTATTCTCTTACCGTGTTACTCCTAGTCACTGCCTCGAAGTTTCCCAATTTTTGAATGATCATATCGCCAATATAGCTCAAAAATACCCTAAGCATTTTATAGGACTTGGAACAGTCCCTATGCAGGACCCGGCAATGGCGATTGAAGAAGTGCACCGATGTAAAGAGATTGGTTTAGTTGGTATTGAAATAGGTTCGCATGTAAATGAATGGAACCTGGACGCACCGGAACTATTTCCTGTTTTTGAAGCCTGCGCTAAACTCGACATGGCTGTTTTTGTACACCCCTGGGAAATGATGGGCGAAGAGAAAATGCAGAAATACTGGCTCCCGTGGTTAGTGGGTATGCCGGCTGAAACATCACTTGCTATTTGCTCGATGATTTTTGGTGGAATATTTGAACGCCTACCAAACCTGCGGGTAGCCTTTGCACATGGAGGAGGTTCTTTTCCGGCCACTATTGGTAGGATAGAGCATGGATTCCTGCAACGCCCCGATTTAGTTGCTATCGACAATAAAATAAATCCGCGTGACTATATCGGGAAATTCTATTTAGATTCATTGGTACACGACAATGCCATGCTCGATTATATTGTAAAAATGTTTGGATCTGATCATATTGCATTAGGTTCTGACTACCCTTTCCCATTGGGCGAAACCTGGCCCGGTGACCTTATTCGTAAAATGAATTACAGTAAAGAAGTGCAGGAGAATCTGCTTTCAGGAGCTGCGTTGGGTTGGTTGAATATGAAGAAAGAGGAGTTTGCTTAGACTAGGTTACAAATTACCAAGTATATAATTTGTAAGCTGTGTAAACAGGTAGTGCCTCGTATTACCGCCATATATACCATGGTTCTTATCAGGGTAAATCATCAACGAAAATGGCTTTTCTGCTTTTTCGAGTGCATGCACAAACTCTACCGTATTTTGAAAATGCACATTATCGTCTCCTGTTCCGGCTACCAGCATATAATTACCTTTCACTTTATTGGCATAATTAATGGGTGAGCCGTTTTTGTATCCATCCTCATTTTCTGCAGGGGTACGCATATATCGCTCAGTATAGATGCTATCATAATATTCCCAGTCGGTAACCGGGGCCACTGAAATAGCCATTTTAAAATAATCGGCACCTTGGGTTATGCAGTTAGCAGCCATGTATCCGCCATAGCTCCATCCCCAAATACCTACACGGGTAGCATCCACATAGCTACGTGATTGGAAATATTTGGCACCTTCAATTTGGTCCTGGGTTTCAAGTTTTCCTAAATGCATATAGGTGCATTTCTGAAATTCAGCTCCTCTCGCCCCGGTACCTCTGTTGTCAACAGAAGCTATAATATAGCCTTTCTCAGCCATCATCTGATACCACATTCCATTTAGCCCATCCCAGTTATTGTTTACCGTATTTATACCGGGGCCGCCATATACATACATCAGCACCGGATATTTTTTGGTAGAATCAAAGTCGGGTGGAGTTATCATCCAGCCATTCAAGTTAACGCCTTGTGAGGTGGTAAACGAGAAAAACTTCCGCTTCCCCAAATTATAATGTGCTAAGGTATCTTTCAATGCCTGGTTATCTTCCAGCACCCTCAGTTGCTTGCCGTCTGAATTATGCAGAGTAATCAAACCGGGGGTTTCTGCGTTAGAAAATGTATTAATGTAATAGTGATAATTGGAACTAAAATCGGCATCATTAAATCCTGTTTGAGCAGAAAGCTTTTTCATATCCTTTCCATCCCATTTAATACAATCCAAATCCCGGTCAGTGGGTGAGGTTTGGGCAGAAGCGAAGTAAATAGTATGTGTTTTTTCATCTACGCCTTTAAAGCCGGTTACATCCCATTTGCCGTTGGTTATTTGATTTATAAGCTTACCCTCAATAGAGTAGCGGTACAGGTGCATGTAACCGTCTTCGTCGCTTTGCCAAATAAATTCTTTATTAGCATTGATAAATATAAGTACATCGTTTATTTCGATATAGGCATTGCTTGTCTTTGTGAACACAGGCGTAGTTTTACCCGTTGCAGCATCAGCGAGCACAAGCACAAGGCTATCCTGGTGACGGTTCATAAATTGCACCGATAGTTCGGAAGAAGATTGTGTCCACTTAATTCTCGGTACATATTCAAACGAATGGGGCGGAATAACATGCACAGTGGTACCTTCTGTGATATGATATATTTTTATTTCAACAGAAGGATTAGGGGTACCGGCCTTGGGATACCTGAAACTATAAACTGTCGGATAAAGTGAATCATGATATTCATTCATTGAAAAGACACGTACCAACGAATCATTAAAATGGTAATAGGCTATAGACTTACTATCGGGCGACCAAAAATAAGCGCGGGTTACTACAAACTCTTCCTCATAAACCCAATCGCTCACCCCATTATAAATATCCGCAGAACCATCATTAGATACCTCTGTTAATTTTCCATCCAGTAGATTCTTCACATAAAGATTTCCCTTAAAAACAAATGCAACCGAATTCCCATCAGGTGAAAACGTGGGATATAAAACCTTTTCATTGCCCATTACGGCAGTAATCGTTTTCTTATCCCTACCCCATACATAGCATTTCGACATGGATGAATGCCGGTAAATTTGCTCGGTAGTCGTTGAAATAAGAATGTTCTTTTCATCTTTGCCCAATTCGTAATCTTCTATTTTAATATTATTTCCAGCTTTAGCTAGTTGAGTATTGGTTAGCAATGTATCGGCTACTTTTCCCGTTGCATAGTTGTATGCAATAACTGCTTGCGTAGTTCCATCGTCCATCAATGAGGTATATCGTTCTCCATCCGAAGCAGAGCGCAATTCATCTATTCCCCTCGCATGAAATTTGTATTGAATCCAAATATCATCGAGCGTTATGTTTTGCTTTTGAGAATAGAGAAAACAAGTGGGGATAAACAGAAGAAAATACGTAACATATTTATTCATACCAATTTATTTTTTCGGTTTTGTAATTTCATCGAATGTGGTCTGTATCCCATGACTGGGATCATCCGCTGGGGAACGGAAAAAATTGCCCTCAGGGTTGATAAGAAAATATTGTGGCAATCCTTGCACCCCATATTCCTGCATCACTTTATGTTTCTCATCCCACAGAAATGTCCAGGTGAAAGTTTTATTAGCATTGACAAATTTTACCAGGTCATCATAGTTTTCATCTTCGCAGATATATACAAAATTAATCTTCTTCTGGTAGTGCTTATAAAAAGCCGGAATCACCTGCATCTGGCTGACAGAGGCCGTGCTTGCAGTTTTAAAAAAAGCAACGTAAACATATTTTCCCCTGAAATCGAGTATGCTATTCACATCGCCTTGGAAGCTTTTCAATGCAAAATCAGGCGCCTGTCCTCCTCTTACAATATCTGAAAATGAAGCAAGCATATTATTTGCAATTACCCTGTCCTCTTCGATTTTAGTTTCTATAGCAATGCTTTTAATGAGCATTTTAATATTTTCCTGGGGATAATCACCACTATAATAAAACTCATATAAACCTTTTAACAATACAAGTTCGCAAAGTGAATCATCCCGCAAAAGATGGTTTATTTTTAGCACCTCCATCAGATTAGGATAATCAGGCGAAGTAATAAACTTACTAATGTCGCCACCTTCCATGGTGTATGTAAAATCTTTCATATAGCCTTTAAAGTAGTCGTTAAAAAACTGCATGTATTGGTAGTTATCATATAAAATGGGCTTATCGTGAATATATTTTTCACCCAATGCTTTCGGGCTTTCCAAAATGTTGTTCTCTATCTCAGCAATGGTATAAACCATGTAGCCCTTAAAGTCGGGGTTATTTATATCCTTGTACCTTAGCTGCATAGCGTTGTAAAAGCTATCAAGGCAATGTGCTGCATGACGGCTAACAAAATGCCGGTAGTTACGCGCCCAAAACTTATCGAACTGGTCATTGAAATCCATGATGAGGCTATTTACCTCGGTAGTATCGCGAATATAAAATACAAGTTCAACATTATGTGCTATATAAGGGTTTTGATAGCGGCTGGTATCAGGAGCAGGAAATTTAATTTGGTAACTATTCCCCGGAGCCACGTACATATCTCCTTTATAATTTTCGATGTTGAGATAGACATAAGTGCAATGTTTCAGACTATCTAACAGGAATGTGAATTTTCCACTATCATTTATTTGAGTAGTGGCAAGTTCTACCGGCATCATGGTTATAAAATCCGTATAGGTAGAAAGATGTACCACCTTGCCTTTGTAGTAAGGTGCATACCCCTGAATAACAGCCGGCTGTTGTGCTTGTAACCAAAGAGGGGCACAAACAATAATAACCTTAACAAGCCCCTGAAAAAAGGTGGTTGATTTATGCTTTCTAAAAAATATCATGGTTATTTTATAGCAATACCTTGGGGGATAAATTGGCTCACATCACCGCCATGTTTAATTATTTCACGAACAATGGTAGAGTGAATGGCTGAAAATTCGGGAAGTGAAATCATAAAAACGGTTTCAACTTCGGGCGCCATCATCCGGTTCATCCTCGCAATATTGCTTTCATATTCAAAATCGGTAACCGAACGTAAGCCACGGATAATATAATGGGCACCATGTTGGCGGCAAAAATCGACTGTAAGTGTAGCATAATCCACAATTTTAATTTTCGGATTACCAGCAAATGTTTGTTCCAGCAATTGTTTCCGTTTCTCCAACGGGAACATGGAAGATTTTGTGGAATTGGTACCTATCCCTATAATAACAGTATCGAATAAGGGCAATGACCTTTGTACAATAGATTCATGCCCTCTTGTAATGGGGTCAAATGAACCGGGGAACACTGCTATGCCAGGCATAATATAAATTAAAAATTACGAATTATAAATTATAAAATGAATAGAAAAGTAAATATACAGACAAAGATAGTTTTTTGCATCAATGTATCTGTTTTAGAATGAGCAAGAGGGCATTATTCCTACGTTTTTAAAATAAGAATGTTACTTTTTATACCTTTGCAAGCTCAAGTTTACCTGTGAAGCATTAATAAGTAAACTTCATAAACTTGAAAATCAATGAAGAAGATAGGTTTAGTTTTTATTTCTTTCTGCTTGCTTACCGCATTGTTTTCATGCCGCCGGAATAATTCGCAAGATAGCGGTACGGATAAAATATCGGCCAACCTGGTCAATATTCCGGCTTCTGCCAATAGTAAATCTGATGGAAAACTTCCTAAAATAGTTTTTACCGATACCAATTTCGATTTTGGTACTATTGTTGAAGGGGCAAAGGTATCTCATGTTTTTATCTTTAAAAATACCGGGAATGCCGATTTAGTTATTACCAGCGCAACAGCCAGTTGCGGATGCACTATTCCAATTTTCCCTCACGATGTAAAACATCCCGGTGATACAGGAACAATAAGTGTTACTTTTGACAGCAGCAATAAAACCGGAAAAATGACTAAAGCAATTACTATTATCAGCAATTCTCAACCACCTTATAAATTTTTAACTATCAACGCAAACATTCAACCCACAAACAACTAAACCACTATGCTTTTAAATTCAATTATTTTAATGGGACCACCCCAACCCGGACAAAGTCCTATTATGTCGTTCCTTCCTATCCTGTTAATTATTGTGGTTTTCTACTTTTTCATGATACGCCCTCAAATGAAAAAACAAAAAGACCAAAACAAATTCCGCCAGGAGATCAAGAAGGGAGATAAAGTTGTTACCATTGCAGGTATTCACGGTAAAATTGCCGAAGTACAAGATACCACCTTTACACTAGAAATAGAAGGCGGTGTTAGAATGAAGATTGAAAAAAGCGCCATCTCAATGGAAAGCTCAGCGGTGCTTAATAAAGAGAAAAAAGAGGATACTAAATAAATCCATTGGCGATGAAGGTATCGCTGCTTAAGATATTGCGACGCAAACAGCAACCCGGTGAAGGACCCAAATCCAATCACCGGGTTATTGTTTTTTCGATTTGCTTTATTATTTCATTTGCCTTATGGTTTATGAATATGCTTTCAAAGAAGTATACCGAATCTGTCATCTTCTACATACAATACCAGCACCTGCCTCAGCCAGCGAACAATCTGAATGTAACCGATACCATGCGGCTCAAGGTCACCACAAGCGGATACCGCATACTGGGTTATAAATTTGGGATATTTGACAAGTTTGTTCATATTGATGCCAACCTATTCAGGCATCGGGGAAATCAATACTACTATAATCTTAGTAACCATATCCATTCCGAAAAAATTGAAGAACAATTAGGCGACGAAGTAAAGATGGTTGACATTTCGCCCGATACCTTGTTCATCTCTCCTGCCAATCTCCCAACCCCTGATAAAAGCTAATGCTAAAAGTAGGCATAACAGGTGGTATAGGAAGTGGCAAATCTACCGTTTGCCACTTATTCAAATGTCTTGAGATACCTGTTTTCAATGCGGACAATGCAGGACGCAATTTGCTTGAATCGGATGATGCAGTAATAGCGCAAGTGAAAAGTATCTTGGGCGAAGATGTACTTATAAATGGCAAGCCCGACCGGAAAAAAATCGGCGGAATTGTTTTTAATAATCCTGAAAAGTTAACACAACTGAATGCCATTATTCATCCAGCAGTCAGAAGAAAATATGCTGAATGGACACAAGAGCAAACTGCTCCCTACCTGATTTACGAAGCAGCCATATTATTTGAAACAGGGCTTTACAAGCAACTTGATTCTATTGTACTGGTAACCACCCCGGAACCGCTCCGTATACAGCGAGTAATGAAAAGAGACGGGTTAACCGAAACATCCATACGAGATCGCATGAAAAACCAATGGAGCGACAAAGAAAAAATGAAATTAGCTAGTTTCATTGTGGTGAATGACGATGGACAGGCATTGCTTCCGCAGGTTATGACTATTCACACTGTGCTGCTTTCAAAAAGCAGCTAAGTTTTTGAGGTCACTTTCTGTTTCAAAAGCAGAAATCCTTTATAGCAAATAAAGCCCGAGACGCACCCCACTAATATACCGCCCAATATGTCTGAAGGAAAATGTACGCCCAAATACATCCGGCTGTAGCACAGCAGACAAGCCCATACTATCAGTATACCTGTAATGTATTTGTTACGCAAAAGCAGTGCCACATATAAGGTAAGAGCAGAGGAGTTAGCCCCGTGGTTAGATACAAAGCCATACAGGCCGCCCTCGTAAGGCTTGCCATCAGAACCCCAGTAATAATGGAGCATCTCCATAATACCGGGAGTGTGACTCGGGCGCAGGCGCATTACCTCATTTTTTACAAGGTTAGCTAACTGGTCGCTCAACACGATTGCCAATACAGCAAAAAGAATCATGATCCAGCTTTGGCGCTTGTATTTGTAAATAATAAATGCCACCAATACTGCATAAAGCGGAATCCAGGTAAAACGGCCGCTGATACAAAACATCGCCTCATCTATAAAGGGTGAGTGCATGCCGTTAATAAATAACAGCACTCTATTATCAAGACTATGTAACGCGCTAATAAAAGAAGCCACCTGCAATGATTATTGGAGCAAATATAAGGCGGATTCCTTATTTTTGCACAAAGTGAGTTTCGTATGCCAGATGTGATACAATTATTGCCCGACCATGTAATCAACCAGATTGCTGCCGGCGAGGTTATTCAACGCCCTGCATCAGCTGTTAAGGAGCTCCTCGAAAATGCAGTAGATGCAGGCTCTACCAAAATAAAACTGATTATTAAAGACGCCGGTAAAGTCCTTATCCGAGTGATTGACAATGGCTGCGGCATGTCAGATACAGACGCACGACTTTGCTTTGAAAAACATGCCACTTCTAAAATATGTACAGCTGACGATATTTTTTCAGTAACTACTAAAGGTTTCCGTGGCGAGGCACTGGCTTCCATAGCTGCTATTGCTACTGTGGAAGTAAAAACCAGGATGGCTGAAAACGAAGCTGGGACATTAGTGGAGATAGAACACAGCAAATTCCAACGCCAGGAGGTATGCCAATGCGAAGTGGGAACATCCATAAGTGTAAAGAATTTATTCTTCAATGTTCCTGCCCGAAAAACATTTTTAAAGTCAGACCAGGTAGAATTTCGTCATATCATGGAGGAGTTTCACCGGATTGCCCTGGCTCACCCTCATGTGGAGTTTACTTTGTTCAATAATGATGAACAGCTTTTTCATGTTGTATCAGGCAATCTTAAACAACGCATTATGGCCCTATTTGGAAATACATACGACCAAAAAATTGTACCTGTTACCGAAACCACTACCCTGGTTTCCATATCAGGCTTTGTAGGAAAGCCGGAATATGCTAAGAAGTCAAGAGGCGAACAATACTTTTTTGTGAACCGCAGGTATATTAAGAATAATTACCTGCATCATGCCCTTCAATCGGCTTACACGGAACTACTGGCTAAAGACACATATCCCTCCTATTTTGTATTTTTTGAAATCCCGCCCAATAAAATTGATGTCAACATTCATCCCACCAAGACTGAAATAAAGTTTGAGGATGAATCGATGATATATGCTATTTTAAAATCGGCTGTGAAAAGAGCACTAGGGCAACATAATGTAATTCCGCCCATGGATTTTGACCGTGAAGGGGCATTTGAAATAAGCCCGGTAAAAAAGACAGATACAATATACCAGCCCCAGATAAATTTGAACCCCGGTTATAATCCTTTTGCCGAGGAAGCCAAAGCTAATTTAAGAAAAGCAGGCTTCACCGAAAATACCCATAGTAAATTGCACACGGCATCACAGCATCATATTGTTCAACCGGGAATAGAAGCTCCTGAATTATTTGCACCGAAAGAAAGCACTCACTTCAACTGGCACGAACAATGGGGAAAGGAGTATATACTGGCAACCTTGGGTGAAAAGCTATTCATCATAAACCAGCAGCTTGCCTGGGAGAAAATATTTTTCGAAGAAGTATCATCTGCCTTGCAGAAAAAGGAAAATATGCCATCGCAAAAAGAGCTTTTTCCGCAAACTTTGCAAGTTTCAGCCTCAGATGCAGCCATTATTACAACATTGATGCCTGAACTAAAATGCCTTGGATTTGATATCAGTGATTTTGGTAAACAAACCTTTATCGTATACGGAATTCCTCCGGGAGTCGAATCAGGTCTGGTATCATCGTTTCTTGAAGGGATTGTTGAAAATTATAAAAACAGTACCGAAGCAGAAATAAAAAATCCGGGAAATGTATTTCTTGCCAAAACCTTTGCCCGTAGAATGGCAACTAAAAACAGTAAAATGCTTTCGCATGAAGAAAGGCAAGCACTGCTTGAAAGACTATTTGCAACCCATTCGCCTGAAATAGCAACGGATGGCAAAAAAGTATTTATTGAATTAAATCCCGACAACATAAAATCGTGGTATTAAAAAACATTGTATGAGTGATTATCGTCCGCCTTCATTTAGTATGTTTCCTCCGGTAGTAAAAAATCTCTTGATAGCAAACGGACTTTTTTTCATCGCTACATGGGTTCTTTCGAATACTTACAATATTGATTTAAACAATATTCTAGGATTGCATTACTTCGCCTCGAGTGCATTTAAGCCATACCAGCTTGTTACCTACATGTTTATGCACGGAGGCATTATGCATATCCTTTTTAATATGTTTGCCTTATGGATGTTCGGCAATGCGCTCGAAAATTTCTGGGGGGCAAAAAGATTTTTGGTGTTTTATTTTGTTTGCGGCATCGGGGCGGGCATCACGCAAGAAGTTGTTCAATACTTTTATCTCCACCACATTGAACAGGTAATCCATATTTTCAGTAATGCTCCCAATCAATCCGATTTCGATACTATCATTTCAAAGTACTTGCCTTATGGAGATGTCAATTCCAACGTAACATCCACCAATGCCGCTCAGTTTTTATTGGAAAGATACCAGCAACTTGTAAATTCGTTTGTAACAATTGGGGCTTCAGGAGCCATATTCGGCATATTACTGGCCTTCGGAATGTTATTTCCAAATACGCTTTTATATGTCTATTTTGCTATCCCTGTTAAGGCAAAGTATTTTGTAATCATCTATGGCCTTATGGAGTTATTTTTTGCTGTATCCAATAAACCCGGTGACGATGTGGCGCATTATGCCCACCTGGGTGGTATGTTATTCGGGTTTTTCTTAATACTCTACTGGCGCAGAAAACGAAGAATATAAACTATTATGTCATTACGAACGGAAATAGAGAAACTTCTGGGAAGGAGAGCAGATATGCTCACCAGGCTAATTGTACTAAATGTTATTGTTTTCATCCTGGCTAATATTTTAGTGAATATCCCGGGAGTGGGTGGTTATATTACCGATTACTTAGCCCTACCCTCTTCGTTGCATCAACTATTGTATCGTCCGTGGACACTTATTACTTACATGTTTTTGCACATACAGCTTATGCATCTTGTTTCCAATATGCTTTGGTTTTATTGGTTTGGAATCATCTTCACCGATTTTATGGGGCAAAAACGCTTGCTCTACACCTATTTACTAGGTGGCATTGCGGGCGGATTATTATTCATTATTTTTTCCAATCTTTTTACAGGCGAAAGTACCTTACTCGGAGCCTCGGCAGGCATTATGGCTGTAATTATAGCCACCGCTGTGTTGGTTCCAGATTATGAACTGCGCCTTATTTTTTTTGGTCCAGTAAAATTGAAATACCTAGCCATAGGTGCATTTGTGCTTACCTCGCTGATTGATTTTAGCGCAAACAGCGGAGGCAAAGTCTCCCATATCGGCGGAGCAATTTATGGTGCAATTTATATGTTCCAGTACCGCAAAGGCATTGATTATACAAAAGGTATAAGCAACTTTTTCAGTAAAATTGGTAACCTGTTTAAAGCTAAGCCAAAATTAAAAAGGGAAGGAGGAAATGGCGTACGCACTAAAAACTATGCCGCAGACGAAAAGCAGAAAAAGATAGATGCCATCCTTGATAAAATTTCCTCTTCAGGTTACGATGCGCTCACCAAAGAAGAAAAGGATTTTCTTTTTAAATCGAGCAAAAACTCCTGATAGTGGAAGTTTCCATATTTTTGCAGTTCAACATATTATTCAATAACCAACCTATTTATGACGACAATTAAATTAACCTCTTCGATTTCTCCCAAAGATAATCTCATATTAATCTGCAATGCCAAAAGCGATTTTTCAAAATATGGCCTATCAAAAACCGAACTGGATTTTATATATAAGCAAATCAGGAAGGAAGAACATACCATTCACATCAATCAATATGAGCGCAGGATATTAATTTATATAGAAGAAGATAAAAAGAATGTAAATTATACACTTGAAGCTTTTCGCAAAGCAGGGAACAAAGCATGTGGTACCTTCAATGCAGATAAAGCTGAGCAGGTAACAATAGTTGACCTGGATGGAATTACCGCACAAGTACTTGCCTTTGCAGAAGGCATGATGCTTGGAAATTACCAGTTCATCCGCTATAAAAAAGATGCAAAAAAAATTGCTCATTCCCTCAAAACAATACTTGTTCATTCTAAACAGGTAAGCCAAAAACAAATACAGCATTTGCAGATTGTTGCAGATGCTACTCAAAAAGCGAGGGACCTGGTAAATGAACCCGTTAACCACCTGAACGCAGTTCAACTTGCTAAGGAGTTTGAGAAAATGGGAAAAGAAGCTGGCTTTAAAGTGGAGGTGTTTAATAAAGCTAAAATAGCCGCCTTGAAAATGGGAGGACTAATTGCTGTAAACCTTGGCAGCATTGACCCGCCAACCTTTACCGTTATGGAATATAAGCCAAAGAATGCGGTAAACAAAAAGCCTTACATGCTGGTGGGTAAAGGGGTAGTATATGATACAGGCGGAGTGAGCATTAAGCCTAATTCGGGTATGGATACCATGAAATGCGATATGGCTGGCTCGGCTGTCGTAGGATGTACTATGTACGCTATTGCTAAAGCCGGTCTGCCGGTGCATGTAGTAGGATTAGTACCTGCTACCGATAACCGCCCGGGTATGAATGCTTATGTACCGGGAGATATTATTACGATGCACAATGGCATGACAGTAGAAATGCTGAATGCCGATGCCGAAGGCCGTATGATTTTGGCCGATGCATTAAGCTATGGAAAAAAGTACAATCCTGAACTGACGATTGACCTTGCTACCCTTACAGGCGCTGCTGCAGCGGCTATCGGTAAATATGGTACAGTAGCTATGGGCACAGCAGATAAAAAAACTTTCGACGCACTGAAAGATAGCGGAGAACGGGTAAACGAACGCCTAGTTGAATTCCCGATGTGGGAAGAATACGGCGATTTGCTAAAAACGGAAATTGCCGATATGAAGAATATTGGCGGACCTTATGCCGGAGCTATAACAGCCGGAAAATTTTTAGAGAAGTTTACTTCCTATCCCTGGATACATTTGGATATTGCTGGCCCTGCTTTTATTGATTCTGCATGGGATTATAAAACCAAGGGCGGAACAGGCATTGGGGTAAGACTGCTGTTTGATTTTTTGTGCCAGATAAAGAAGTAATGCTCTTATCGTGAAGAAATTTGCTTTTATAAGTTTTCTGTTTTTCTGTGGATGTGCCCAACAGAACGACTCTTTACGATCAGAGGTATCCCAAATTGCTCAACAGGCAGAAGGTATCGTTGGTGTATCTATTGAAAATATAGAAACTGGCGATACATTATCTTTTAATGGAGACTATCATTGTCCGATGCAAAGTGTATTCAAATTCCCGATTGCGATCGCTATTTTAAACATGATAGATAATGGCAAATTATCCCTTGAACAGAAAGTACATTTAAACCAATTAGATTTTGCCGATACTACCACATGGAGCCCAATACGGGATAAATATCACGGAAAAGATACCGCTGTAACCATAAACGAATTGCTCCAATATGTGGTAACACAAAGTGATAACACAGCTTGCGATAAATTATTGGAAATAGCAGGAGGAGTGAAAGAAGTGGAGAATTACATTCATACTATAGGCGTGCAGGGAATGGCCATTGCTGCCACAGAAAGAGAAATGCACGCTGATAATACTTTACAGTATAAAAGTTGGTGCGAGCCAAAAGAAATGACGCACTTGCTCAAATTGTTTTATGAAGGGAAATGTCTTTCAAAATCATCAAGGGCTTATCTTCTTAACACATTGCAGGAAACAGCCACCGGTACAAAACGGATAAAGGGCTTATTACCCGAAGGAACCATTGTAGCCCATAAAACAGGTTCTTCCGGAACACTCAATGGCATTACACCGGCTACCAATGATGCAGGCATTATAACTCTTCCGAACGGGAAACATTTAATTGTTTCCGTTTTTGTGACTGATGCAAAAGCAAATGATTCAATAAGGGATGCCGTTATTGCTCAAATTGCAAAGGCGGCGTACGATAAAATGGGCAGTAAATAATATTTTTATTTCTTGCCATCCTTTTTCACTATCGGAGGAGGATCTGTTTTTGCAATTGCTTTAATACCATCTACCAGTCTATCCAATTGCCAGGTAGAATTATAAATATTGGGTGAAACCCTTACACAATTCAACTTCTCATACACAATAGGAGTGGCGACAATTTTTTTATCATCAAATAGTTTGGAGTTTATATCACCACCGTTCCAGCCATCAATGGAGAAACTTGCAATAGCGCAGGAATATGCAGGAAGCATAGAAGTGCTAAATTTCACTTTCGGATTATCTTTCACTTTATTTACCCAATAGTTTTTCAGGTAACGAAGCCTTGCTTCTTTGCGTTGTAGACCTATGCCGCCCATAAAATCTACAGCATTGCCAATAGCCAGTTCCGAGGCAAAGGAACGGGTGCCCAGCCATTCAAACGTGCGTATATCCGCTTTATCTGTCTCCGAATCATCATCACCAACCAAAGCCCATACGGTTTTTATCTTGTCTTTCTTTATATATAACAGGCCGCTTCCGAATGGAGCCCCCAGCCATTTATGCAGAGATGTAGCAAAATAATCGGCCCCGGTGTCGGGTATCTTAAAATCAAAATGATTGAATGAGTGAGCGCCATCCACAATTACCATGCATCCTTTTGAATGGGCCATATCGGCTATCTTCCGGGCAGGCATAATTTGTCCCACCCAATTAATAACATGGGTAATATGCACCACCTTTGTTTTGGAAGTAATTTTATCGGCATAGGCCTTTACAATAGCATCATCATTTTCCAGGGGAAAGTCCCAATCCACCCAGTTTAATTTGATACCATCCCTGCGTTCTCGCTGCTTCCAGGCTGTCATCATGTGCGGATAATCGTATTTAGTTAGCACCACTTCATCATCCTTCTTTAAGTCTAACCCAAAAATGACGGTATTTAATCCCTCTGTAGCATTTCTGTTAATAGCCAGTTCTTCGGGGTCGCATCCGGCTAAGTCGGCCAGTTTTGCCCTTAGTGGTTCCCTTCCTTTATCCAATAACTGCCACATATAATAAGATGGCCCCTGGTTGCACATTTGATAATTGAGTATATGGGCATCCTGTACCACTTTGGGTTGGGCACTCACACCACCGGCGTTCAGGTTAATTATGTCAGACGATAAGGTGTAGCTTTCTCTTACCCATGTCCAAAAATCTTCATCATCGGCTGACTCTTCAGGGCTCATATTGGTAAGCCTATTGGTTTTCTTTTCCAATGTTTCGGCAAACAAGGGATTGGAAAACTTTAAAAAAGACAAAGAACCTGCCAACAAGGCAGATTTACCGATAAAGTCCCTTCTTGATACCATGGTGCGTTGTATTGTTTGGTCAAATGTAAAAATTTATTGCACATAGTAGGATTGCTTCAATACCAATTAGTACATTCGGGCGGGGGCAACTCTTTTTCCTGAAATGTTTTATTTTTGTAGCACATATGAGAAAAACAACCGGATATATAAAGAGCACACTTTTAAATGTCTCGATAATTTTATTTGTTTTTAGCGGAGTCTATTACTATCTTCATTGGGAGGGTTACCAAGGGATTTTTGTGTTTGCTTGCATTGCAGGCTTCTTGTACCTTCTTATTTTATTATATGATTTCACAAATAAAAAGAAGAATTTAAAGAAATAAGATAAGACCATAAGCCCGATAAAAAATACGGAAATAACGGCTAAAACGGGTATAGGAAATAATGCCAGCCTTACTAGCAGTCGCAACTAATTTACTAATCTCTAATCATTGTTGATCTCCTTCCAGAGTGCATCGAGCAATTCGGAGATACCCTTGTTGGTAGCGGAAGAGAAGAATACCACCGGTACTTTTTTTAGTTTGCGGCTATTGGCTTTGAGTTCCTTTTTCATCTCGGTGATGAGTTCTTCATCAGCTAAATCGCACTTGGAAATACCCAGTATCCTTGATTTCTCAAGCAGGGTAGGATTATACTTTTCCAATTCCGATAGCAGGGTAAGATATTCCTGGGTGATATCATTAGCGTCAGCAGGCACTAAAAAAAGCAGCACAGAATTGCGTTCTATATGGCGTAAAAAACGTAGCCCAAGCCCTTTGCCTTCAGCGGCTCCTTCAATAATACCGGGGATATCAGCCATAATAAAGGATTGGTGACCACGATATTTTACAATACCCAAATTGGGCACAAGAGTAGTAAAAGGATAATCTGCAATTTCAGGTTTAGCCGCCGATATCACTGATAGTAAGGTTGATTTACCTGCATTGGGAAAGCCCACAAGGCCCACATCGGCCAATATTTTTAGCTCCAGTATTTTCCATTGCTCTTTGCCGGGCTCTCCGGGCTGTGCATGATGCGGAGACTGGTTTGTAGGACTCTTGAAGTGGTCATTACCAAGTCCTCCCCTGCCACCTTTTACAGCGATGTATTCTTCGCCGTCGGTAGTTATTTCGTGCTCTATTTCTTCTGTTTCTGCGTCACGAATAATGGTTCCGATGGGTACTTCCAATATTTCATCTTTGCCGTCAGCCCCCTTCATCAATTGATAGGAGCCATTTTCCCCATCCGTAGCCATAATGTGCTTGCGGTATTTGAGGTGAATGAGCGTCCAAAGTTGTTTGTTACCACGTAAAATAATATCGCCTCCACGGCCTCCGTCACCTCCATCTGGACCACCTTTGGCAACTTTTTTGTCACGGTAAAAGTGCATGGAACCTGCACCACCTTTCCCGGTACGACAACAGATTTTTACATAATCTACAAAGTTCGATTCAGCCACTGGAAAAAAGTTAAGAGGTTATAGTTACGAGTTAAGACTTTTACAAATATACTGATGATTAATGGCATGCCAAAACAAATTCGACATAACAGCATTGCAAATAGTGGTTGGAGCTATCACTTTTTCATAATCACCCTACCCGCAGCGACCAAGATATCATCGGCAATGGCAGCGGTAGGAGCTTCTGAATAGGTGCGCAATACGGGTTCTGTTCCGGATGCACGAATCATCAGCCATGTATCATCATTAAAGAAGAATTTGAAGCCGTCTATGGTTTCTATTCTCTTTACTTTATATTTTCCGAAAGCAGTATATTTATTATCGGTACAGTTTTTCAGCACAGTTTGCTTGATGGCTTCAGTCAAATGCAAATCAATACGCCTATATGCAAACTTGCCGGTAATTTTAATGGCTTCTTTTACCAATTCATCCAGGGTCTTCCCAGTTCTTGCCATGTATTCAATAATGGTCAACCCGATCCAGATGCCATCACGTTCAGGGATATGCCCTTTGATGGCAATTCCGCCGGATTCTTCCCCGCCAAGCAAGGTATCTTCGTTAATCATTACATCACACACATATTTAAAACCAACCTTCACCACTTGCAAAGGCAGGTCATAATGCGCGCACATTTTCTTCACCTTTTCAGTCACCGAAAATGCCACACACACCTTACCACCCATCTTTTTATATTGAACAAGGTAATTGATGAGGATAAGAATAATAAGGTGCGAATCGATGAAATCGCCTTTGCTGTTATATAAGCCTATACGGTCGGCATCGCCATCGGTAGCATGACCTACATCAATCGATTTGGTCTTTTTAATATAATTCCTTAATTCGGTGAGGTTTTTATCAATGGGTTCAGGTGCAATTCCACCAAAGCCGGGGTTATGCACACAATGCAATAAGGTTGCATCGGGTAAAAGCCTTCTCATCACATTTTGTCCCGCGCCATACATAGCATCGTATGCTATTCGAACACCCGATTTTTTAATGAGCTTAATATCGAAATGTTTTTCAACGTGCTCGCAATACATGGTTTCTAAATCGATAGGCAGAATAAGCTTTTGAGCGGCAGGAGTCAGTTCGTAGGTATCTGCTTTTTCAGGAATAATATCCTCTATTTCTTTTACCTTATCAGCTAAAAGGGGACCACCATATCCTCCTTTCAACTTAAAACCGTTGTAAGAAGGCGGATTGTGGCTGGCGGTTATCACAACGCCGATGCTGGCTTTCTTATTCACCGCACCCAGCGAAACCATTGGTGTAGAAGCAATGCCGGTTGAAAGCAGGGATTTGATTCCGTGATTGGCAAATACAGTAGCCACTGTTTCTGCAAACATTTTGCCCCCAAAGCGGCAATCGTAGCCAATAACAGCAACAGGATTCTTATAATTCTTTTTAAGCCATACTGCAGTTGCTTGCGATACGCGAATTACATTATCAACGGTATAATCGTCTGCAATAATGGCTCTCCAGCCATCAGTACCAAATTTTATTGTATTCATTTGTGTTGAAATATCAGTGCAAAAATAGGAGAATATGTCTTACCCTTGCTATTTTCCCCTACCCTGGAATACAATCAGGACGGTATATATGATAATGCGCATATCAAGCAGAAAGGAAATGTTTTCGAGGTAAAGGATATCATACTTCATCCTTCTCACCATTTGTTCCACATTCTCGGCATAGCCATATTTCACCTGCCCCCACGATGTTATACCGGGCTTTATTTTATGAAGATAGGTGTATTGAGGATCTTTTTGAATAATCTGTTCTATAAAAAAGCGGCGTTCAGGGCGTGGCCCTACTATCGACATTGTTCCTATCAATACATTCAGGAATTGAGGCAATTCATCCATGCGTGTTTTGCGAAGGAATTTTCCGAATTTGGTGATGCGGCTATCATCTTTACTGGAAAGTGCAGGACCACTTTTTTCCGCCCCATCGTACATAGAACGGAATTTATAAATAGTGAATGGGCTTCCATGCAGTCCAATTCTCTCCTGTGAATAAAATATTGGACCTTGTGATGTAAGTTTGATAATAAGGGAAATGATTAGATATACTGGACACAAAATAACCAGGCAAGAAAGAGATACCACCATATCAAAAGCTCGCTTAAGGATAACCTGCTTAGGTTCCAGCACTGTTTTTGAAACCACGATGAGGGGCGCTTCAATCATGGATGAAAACTTCACCGAACCTGTAAGAATATCATACATGTCGGGGATAATTTTTATCACCGTTTCCGTATCGCTTAATTTATTCAGGATGCTTTCAATGTATTTATGCTCGGAAGATTCGATAGCAATAATCACTTCTTCAGCTTTTTCCTTTATAATAACGTCGTGAATGTTTTCAAACTCCCCAAGGTGTTTCAGTTTTTTACCAAGCTCGGATGAAAATCCGTTACCTGAATCAATGTGAACAAAGCCCACAAACTTATTTCCCGATGAAGCTTTCTGGCTTTCCATATCATCATATAATTGCATGGCCCGGGCATTGCTGCCAATTAAAATGGTGTTGAAACCAATTTCCCGGTTATGAATTTTCCGGTTGGTAGCAGTAGTTAGCAGAAAATGGGCCAGCGACGACAATATGAACTGCATGCAGAAGAGAACTGAAATGGAGAAGTAATAGGTTTTGTAATCAATAATTACGTTTTTAAGCAGGATAGTAAAAAATAATATCACTACACCTACAACATCCGTAATAAACAGTTGCCGTATTTCTCCAATTCTCGATTTACGATAAACATTGGCATATAGCCCGGAAAGAAAATGCAGAAAAACCCAAAAGGATGGAATAACAAGCAGTGCAACAACAAACCTAAAATCAAATGTTAATGCTACGTGTATTCCAAACTTTTTTGACTCGATAAATTGCTTCCTGAAAATCCAGAATGCAGCCCATGTTATAGCCGAGCAAACATAATCTGCCACAACATATTTTGCTATTTCAATGCGGCGGTTCACAGGGGTTTAATCAAGTATCTTTATGTTGTCAAGCAATAAGGTATCGGTTGTATGACCGTCAATTGAGTCTAATTTCATGGTAAAATAAATATTTTGGTAGTGTGTACTAAAAGTGGGATAAATAGTATTATTCAGCGATACATACATCTTTTTCCAGCCTGTAGTAGGGTATATAAGAGCAATGGGGCCCGACTGGCTGGTTGTATCCGCATCAAACATGCCTATTGCAAACAAGGTAGTTGCCCTATAGTTAAACTCGACAAACACCGGTATGTTCGAATTATTAAACGAAAGGGAATCCCATGGCCAGGTCATCCCGGCGTAGTAATTGTGCGTTGTAGTAACAACCACCATACCCGATTGATGCTGGAACGCCAGTTTACCTCCCACAACAAACATATTAGTTGTGGTAGCGCCGCTTCTATTGCCGTCTCCATAATAATTAATTATTGAATACTTGCCATTGCCCTTAGGTTGTTGACCTAGTGTGAAATTATCGAAATTCATCAAATAAGGAAAATTTACCCAACTGAAATAACGTATTACCGGCTTAATATTATAGGTCTTTCCTTGCTGCATATTGATACTTACACTATAAAATTGGTAAAAAGGATACATACCTGCCGGCGAATTGGTGCCCACAGGGGTTATGCCAGGGTAAACTTCCACGGTATGCACTCCATTGCTTGCCACCATAGGAAATGTACAGGGCACCTGGAAAGCCCCTACGGGATTATCGTCCAGGTAAACCCAAACATAAGGAATAAATGATGCGGCTGAGCCTAATTCAGATAGGCTGTCGGAAGGGACAATTAAATGCATACTGTCAATATGCCCATACACAGGCACGGTAAGCGGAGGATCAAACGTATTACAGGATGAGGCAACAAAAAAGAATGACAGGGGGTATATGAAATAAACTAAAAGCCGGGATGGTTTTAACATGGAATAAAAACGGAATGAAATTTACATTTATTGTATGCTGCGAAGATATTTATTCTGGCCGGTAACCGTCGGGCTGTATATAATTTATTCTTTCGATGATTTTTTCCGCGGTTTCAAGCGCCTTGGCTCCGTCTTCAATAGTTACGATTGTAGGCTTATTGTGAATGATGGATTGGGCAAACTCATATAGTTCCATTCGAATAGCATTATTAGGGGTAATGGAAGGGTTTTCCAGGTAAATCTGCTTTTTAGGTTTACCAGGGCCCTGGTCTATTACCATGGCAAACATTCCTTCTTCCTCATCTTCCTGCATTTCTTTCATTTTTACCACTTCGGTTTTATGTGCCAATAAATCTACCGAAATATACGCATCTTTCTGGAACATCCGTATTTTACGCATATTTTTAAGGCTAATACGGCTCGATGTAAGGTTAGCTACGCAGCCATTATCAAATTCAATCCGTGCATTGGCGATATCGGGTGTATCGCTTACTACCGACACCCCGCTGGCACTTATCCGCTTCACATCAGATTTTACCAGGCTCAGGATAATGTCGATATCATGTATCATCAGGTCGAGGATAACCGATACGTCAGTTCCTCGGGGGTTAAACTGCGCCAAGCGGTGCGCCTCAATGAACATAGGGTTTTCGCAACGGCCTTTCACTGCCAGGAAAGCCGGGTTAAAGCGTTCCACATGGCCTACCTGTGTCTTCACATTAGCTTCCCTTGCCAGGGCTACCAGGGTTTTGGCCTCCTCTGTATTTCCGGCCAGGGGCTTTTCAATAAAAACATGTTTAAACTGGCGCAGGGCAATGGTAGCGTATTCATAATGCGCAACGGTAGGTACAACAATATCCACTACGTCCACATTTTTAATGAGTTCTATAGCTGACGGAAAAGAAGGGATATTCATTTCCTTACTCACTCTTTCGGCTACGGCAGCATCCGCATCATAAAAACCTATAAGCTGGTATTCGGGGATCTCTTTTATTTGTTTCAGATGAATTTTCCCTAAGTGACCTGCCCCAAGAACTCCTATTTTAAGCATGGATTTATTTTCAATTTGCGCAAAATTAGGAATTTAGCTTTCAGTTGACCGCAAACTGTTATAGTGTTTACTCACACCCCCATGCTTATAACTGGCAACTTATAAATACCTTTGCCTGCATGGAAGATTTATACAAGCACCAGGCATTGCGTAAAAAACTGGTAGAACAGTTGAAGAAGAGCGGCATCAAAGATTTTAAGGTATTACAAGCCATCGAAAAAATCCCCAGGCATTTCTTTTTCAATAGCGCTTTCCTACAATTTGCTTATGATGATGTAGCTTTCCAGATAGGCGAAGGGCAAACCATTTCGCAGCCTTATACAGTAGCCCGGCAAACAGAGTTGCTGGAGGTGCGTAAAGGAGACAAAATATTAGAAATAGGAACAGGTTCGGGTTACCAGTCAGCTATTTTAAGCACACTGGGGGCCGAGGTTTATTCTATTGAAAGAAATAAAAAACTGCACGAACGCGCAAAAGCCATGTTAAAACAACTCCATTGCCATGTACAATGTTTTTATGGCGACGGGTATAAGGGCCTTCCTGAATTTGCACCCTTCGACCGCATAATAGTTACTGCCGCAGCTCCATATGTACCCGAACCTTTATTGGAACAACTTAAACTACGGGGCATATTGGTGATTCCGGTAGACAGCAAAGGCAGCGCGCAAACCATGAAAAAGATTAGAAAAACCGGTGAAAACGAATACGATACAAAAGATTATGGCAATTTCTCTTTTGTCCCTTTGCTTGGCGAAACAAACTGAAGAAAACATACTAAATCTTTTTCACTTCCGTTATTGATCCCAAGTATTACATAATTGTATATTTGCTTCGAAACCAAAACCACCTTACATACTATGAACGTAAAGAAAGCTTCCTTATTTATAGGAACAGTTTTGACTGCTTCCGGGTTATTCGCACAAAATAATGGCTCTGTAGGCATTTTCACTACTCCTCAGACTCCTGCAGCATCTGTAACTAATACTCCGCCTGTTGCAACTTCTGAAACTCCGGTAATCATGTCGAAAAAAGGTGAAATATACCTTCCGCAGACGGGCGACTGGGTACTTAGTATGAATGCCACTCCCTGGATTAATTACTTTGGTAATCTTATTCACGGACCTGCCAACTCAACTTCATTTTTAAATTCAACCCAAACTATTGTTGGCAAATACTATGTAGATGACCATACAGCCTATCGCCTTCTTTTGCGCATTGGTATTAATTCCACTTCACAAAACCAGGAAATAGCATCGAGCGATACAGGCAATACCTTCCCTACTCCACAGGCCGAAGATAAAAGAACTATATCGAGCCACTTTATCGGGGTGGGATTTGGAATCGAAAAAAGAAGGGGAAAAACCCGCCTGCAAGGCTATTATGGTATAGAAGCCATGTTCTTTCTTGCCGGAAGCGATACCTCATTTACCTACGGAAATTCTTACAATGCCAATACAGACCCTGTTCCTACTTACTATAACTGGAACAATGGAGGCATAAATTCATTCGGATTAAATACCCCCAGGACTACCGAAAATACTCCCGGAGCCACTTTTGGCATCAGCATATTGGGATATATAGGGCTTGAATATTTTGTTGCTCCTAAAATATCTATCGGTGGAGAGTATACATGGGGTATTATCTTCCAAACTACAGGACAAGGCACCCTTAACCGGGAAGAAATAAACAGCAATACAGGAGTTGACCAAACCGATACATACAAGACAGGCGGCGTTTCAACCTTTGCACTTGATAATAGCTGGAACCAGATATTTGGCTCCGGTACGGGTTCGTTGTATATTAACTTCCATTTTTAGGAACTGTCATTCCGAACTTGTTTTGGATCAGATTGTACGGAAATAACGGCTAAAAACGGGTATTGAGTGTATTTATAAATTCTATTACTTTTTTCTGTATGGCATCGCGCACGATTCTTATCTGTGCCAGTTTTTCATCATGTGTGCCTTCAAATCTGGAAGGGTCGGGGAACGACCAATTAGCTTTTTCTTTTTGAGATGGAAAGTAAGGGCACTTTTCAGCACTTGCCTTATCACACACGGTTACCACATAATCGAAATGCTTGCCTTGTTTTAAGAAATCAAATACTTCTTTTGTTTTGTTTTGTGAAATATCAAAGCCAATTTCTTTCATAGCTTCCACAACAAGAGGGTTTAAATTTCCTGCCTCAAGTCCTGCGCTTTCCGATTCGTATTTGTCGCCTGACTGCTGGTTGAAAAATGCTTCTGCCATTTGGCTTCGGGCAGAATTATGTATGCATATAAAAAGAACTCTTAGTCTATTCATTTGAATTTGTATTAGATGTTATGAGTTTGAATATTAATACAGCTCCTAAAGCCCCTAAAAAAGGAGCGGTGTAATATATCCAAAGATGTTCGCAGTAAACACTATTGCCAGACACTATTGCAGGAGCAATGGAACGGGCAGGATTCATAGATGCTCCGCAAATGGGGCCTGCAAACATGGCTTCCAAGCCCACTACCGATGCTACTGCAATTCCTGCTGTAATACCCTTTTCTTTTGCGCCGCTTGATACATTCAGGATAACAAACATTAGAAAAAAAGTAAGTATGGTTTCCAATATAAAAGATTGAACATCACTTCCGGCAGGCATAGTTACCCCTAAATCTTGAACTTGAGGAAACAATATCTTCAATGAAAAGCTTGCCAAAAAAGCTCCGACAAACTGATATAACATATATACTATAGCATCCTTAAAGTCTATCCTGCCTGCTATTACAAATCCAAAGGATACAGCAGGATTAATGTGCGCGCCCGATATATCGCCAATAGCGTAAATCATGGCCAATACAATTAATCCGAAGGTTACGGCAACTCCCACATGGGTAACTGCTCCGCCCGAAGCATGGTCAATGACGATGGCTCCTGTTCCGCAAAATACCAATGTGAATGTACCTACTAATTCAGCTATTCCTTTTCTCATTATTTGCAGCAATTTGAATTACAACAGTCTATTGATTTTTCGGCGTTTCCATATTTTTATATTTAATCGCAATAATACGATATTAGGAGTTGTTTTTTCAACAGCATTTATTCCCGCCTACAAACGAGTCGAATAAATTATTGAAATATGCTTTAGCTGTTTCCCATTCAGCCTCATTGATACAGTAGCAAACCTTTGCTCCATCAATGTTTCCTTTTATCAACCCGGCATCTTTCAACTCTTTTAAGTGTTGTGAAACAGTAGATTGAGCTAATGGTAAATCGTCAACGATATCACCGCAAATACATTCCTTAGTATGGATAAGAATTTGCAGGATGGCAACCCTCGCGGGGTGAGCCAAAGCCTTTGCATAGTTGGCAATCCGGTTATCTTTTACGGTAAAATCCTCTGTTTTTGGTGTAGCCATAGTTATATATATAAATCGCAAATATACGATAAATAATTGTACACTATACCCGGATACATGTTAACTTCAATTTTAGAAACCGGTTCTTTGTCATTCCGAACTTGTTTCGGAATCGCAATAATTAGTGAATTTATGGGATGCTGAAACAAGTTCAGCAAGTCCAACTCAATGACACAACTATGAACTTATTTTATCTTCCTGCCTAACTCCCGTTGCAGTTCCCTTTTCTTAATGGTTTCGCGCTTGTCATAGAGTTTCTTTCCTTTTGCGAGCGCTATCTCCAGCTTGGCCCAGCCATCTTTATTAATAAAAAGCTGTAGCGGAACGATAGTACTGTTATCATCCATAGAATTAGCCAGCTTTTTTATTTCACGCTTATGCAAAAGCAGTTTGCGGTTTCGCAATGGTTCGTGGTTATAATATTCGCTGGCCTTGCTATATTCATTAACCTGCAAACCTTTCACATATAACTCATCATTCTCAAAAAAACAAAAAGCCTCGGCAATAGATGCCTTTCCCTCGCGGATAGATTTTATTTCAGTTCCTTTTAATTGTATTCCCGCAGTATACCTATCAAGTAAGGTATATTCAAATGATGCTTTGCGGTTTTTTATATTAATCTCTTTCTGTATCGGCATAACACTATAGCTTTATCGCATAAGAAACATTTTTCCCCATCCTTTTGTAAAATATTTGTCAGCAGCGGTTTGGTAGTTTGCAATGCTTTGTCCATTAATGGATGTTACCACCCGGTACAAATATACGCCATTAGCCAGCTTAGCCCCGTACTTGTCGGTGCCGTCCCAGGCAAATTGCGTAATGTTTGTGCCTATATGCATAGGACCAATTTCATCTTCGGTTATTTCGCGTACTATTTTTCCGGTAATAGTCATTATCTGTATTTTGAATGTGGTGGGAATCTCTGAACCGGTAAGGGTAAATACAAACCGTGTGGAAGTGGAAAACGGATTAGGATAATTCACCACTTCACTTATCATCGACTTATTAATCACCTGGAAATTGATGGTGTAACTATTGTTGGCCGATAAATTACCCGAAGCATCGGTTCCTTGTACAGTTAGCTGGTAAGTACCATCAGTTAACGTAGGAGTTAATAGCAAATTACATTTATTCTGGGGCAGGGTTGCGGGTGTAAACGAAAGCGCGGGGCCATAAGGAACCAATTGCTGCGGAGCACCAATAGGATTAAGATACACCTTAAAATTGGCGGGGTTATTAAGGGGCAAGAACTTGTTTTCATCCATAAAGGTAATCAGGATGCTGGGCTGGGCAGATACAAGATCGTTATTGAGAATATGAATCCCGTTGAATGTTACATCCAGCAGGGGATTGATTTTATCGCCATAGGAATAAAAGCTTTTTTCGGCATAATCATTAAAGTGATATTGCTCAAGTTTTGTATCCGTATAACCTTCGGGATTTATCTCGAACCATACAGTTTGCAAACTATTGGTGTTCGAAATGGCATCGGGATACACAAAAGATATTTTAGCCGTATCGCCCGGGTTAAGCGGTTTCACACGCTTTGTTGGGTTATGATATGTAATAACATTACTCTTATTCATTGTCCAAATAAGTAACTGCGTGCTATCAATAGGCCAATCGCTTATGTTTTGCACCGTAGTTTGAAACCGAAGGTTATCGCCATATTGCAGGGTATCGGCATGGTAATAAGTATAAATATTTGGATTCACAGCTATTTCTGGGACAGGCTGGTAAAACACCCTCCACCAATTCATTTGTGCAGGGGTATGATTAACTCCATCTTTGGTATATACTGTCAGTTGTATGTAAGGAAACTGAGTAGGGTTAATAGATGAGATATACATATTTGCCACCGTGGGCGTAATACCGGCCTGTAGTGTTTTTGAATTTCCGTTCGGTTGAATGCCTACAATATTCAGGCGCGTACTATCGGTAAGCGGCCCTTTATCATCAGGACGTTGGAACCATGAAAGCGAATCGTAGCGCGCTGCCGGACCTATTAAAGATGATATAATAGACCCATACGAATCGTTACTGTTTAATTCCACAGACAACTGCACTTCACTATTCGCAGATGCTCCATACTTTTGAATTGCTCCTGTTGGTAAGCCTTTCTGAACAAAAAATATCCACGGAATAGAATCTTGTCCCGGTGTTGTGCGATGGGCTCCCATCTGAGTCGCACCAAGGTTTTCAAAAGCCGCTACTATCAGTGAATCATTGGTGAGTCCCGGTTTTTTGAACTGCCCCTCATACCATGAATAAGCAAGTATATAATCTCCATTCGGAATGCTATTCAACATATTTATCAAGCCTGCTGTTTGCGAAGGGCTATTATCCCAAAACTCAAATTTATAATCCACATCCGTATCGCACCCGTTGATTCGCGATCCTACAATGGTGTTTGCATTATTAAAGTTATATGAATGATTACTCCAGGGCTGTAAGGTAGTTTTATCTATCACCGCCACATAAATACCCGGATTCAACTGGCACCCCGCATAGCCTTCCACATAATTATCTATGGTATATTGGGTAGCATACAAATTGGTAACATTTACGCTGGTCATGCCATAAGTGTGACATTGCAGGGTATGCCCATTGGCGTTGAATGTCCATCCTCTTGAAGGTGTATTAAAGTTAATGAAATTGTAATTATCATTCGCTATTTCATCATTATCAAATTGGAAAAAATTAGACTGCCCCCAGCCGTTTTTTTCCCTTAATATATTGGAATGAAGCATTTATCCATGGATACAAAAGCGTATCAGCAGTATCTCTGCGAACGCGCCAGTAATAAACAGCATTGGGAAGAAATGTTTCTCTAACAGGCCCGTGTGAGCTTTTATGTGGAGCAACCGAAGAAGAAACACTTTTTTGTATACCTGCATTAGAAGAAGCTATTGCTGAATTCTGTGCCTTATTTAATTGCGCAACGGCCGGAGCAGAAATACTTTTACCTATAGATGGGGCACCTGTCATACTGCTACTTTGCATAGCACTTGCCTTACCCATGTTTGTATTCGCAGTACTCTCTGTAGCAGATGCACCCGCATTAACTGCTGTATTTGGAATAACAGCCGGAGCTTTTGCAGCTATTCTGTTGCCTCCTCCGGCTATTAATAAACCATTGAAATGAGTGGTTCCCCAATTACCATAAGGTGATGCCATAATAACACCGCCACTATTGGTAACCGTATCGGAACGGAAAAGAGGGCTGTTAAAACTATGCGATGTATCTATTTCAAAAACATAGGTGCGTTGAGGCGCAAACGGGTCGTTGGTGCTTGCTTTCAACGTAATGGTATCATTGGGTATAATAGCATAATCGTAGGGCCATACAGGTGTTACATCTTCCGAAGTTATTAAAAGGGGCACGGGACTGCTAAGGCTATTATTGCTATAGGTAAGTTCAGAATAGGTTTTTGGAGTCAAATCTACCGAAACATTAAAGTAATTCAAGCCTGCACCCAACGCACGGTTCGAATCATTCACCGGAATTTTGAGGGTAATGGTATCGGCATAATATAAGTAGCTGGGATATTTGGGAGGCCCAATGGTAAATGTGTAGGTGTAATTTATTCCGCTGGGAAAAGTGCGAGTAAGTGCCCCGGGAACAGGCTGGTTCAGCGCTTCACCATAATTATATACCACTACATTTACTTTAAAGGAATCTTGAAGCACTGAAACATTCGCAGGTCTGAAATAAATGCTTTGATTATTCACGGCATAGTCAGGCAATGAATCCATGGCATTGATAGCAATAGCAGGATCACCATGCAAAATAGATTCCAGGCAGGTGCATGTCATAAACTCGCTTGCACCCTCTTGCTGGGTTTCAACAGCATGCTGAATAATCTGCCCAATGGGTTTTCGGTAAAACGGCCTGTGCGAAATACCGTTATATATCTGTTGTGTATATAAATTCAGTTGAGGAGGGTTACCCAAATAATCGGATGCCAAAAAAACCTATTGCACCAGGTGGATTCAGTACCCATTGCTCACTTACGCTGGATATTGCTTGCCCTATGGGCTGGAAAATATCACCCGAAAAACAAGCGTCGGCCATCATAAAAGGATACTTACCGGTATTATTATATTCTGTGGGATAGTCTACACTTTCCGACCAATCGGCTCCGCCGGCATGGCCAAAAAAAGTCATAATAGAAACGCCGTTATTAATCAGGTTCAGAACGGAATCGGTCAGTGTTCCGCTAATGGGAGCTGCGGTTGTTTTCTGGAATAAAAAAACGCGTCCTCCAAAAAGCGTATCGCTGATGGTAGTTGCATAATTAGCCAGGAAGCTGGCGTAAATATTTTCTTCCGCGGCTGTGCTACCTCCGGCGAAATGGGCAATGTTCTTCATCCATAAAGCAGCAGGCGTGCTTTCGTAGGTTTCCACTTTATTTAAATAGGTATTCACATCGGCATTAACAGAGGCTGCTAATCGTCCTGTAGGAATTGCGGGTTCTATCAATGTATCTCCGCCCAATCCATTGCTGAATAAAATATCGGAAGAAGGGTATCCGAACGAGGGCACCAGCGATTGTGCGCGTGTCCATGTAGAAGAATCGGAACGCATGAGCGGGGTATGTATCCCCTTGCCTACTAAAAAAAGATTCGATGGTGGAGAAGCCCATTTGTTAATTGCATAGTTACAAAAACGCCGTATGCCCAGAGGACTATAGTAAATGCCTTCACCAAATTGGTCGTACAGCTCCTCTATATCAGCCAGAACGGTGTTGTAATGCTTAGTTGCATTGTTACTTCTGTATGACGCATACGCCCGTGCCGAAGACCATAAAGAAGGATGTGAGATAATGATAAAAGCACTATCACCTTCCGATGAAAAATTAGTGAATATTCCATTCTTTCCAATGCCTACCGGTGTTAGGTTCATAACTTTATGCACTGTTGAATCGGATGCTAAAAAACATTGTTGTGCATTATGCGAATTGGGAACAAGCGCATTAAATCCTCCTCCTTCTGGCTTCAGCCAAAAACGGTTGTGATTGGTTAAATCATACATCCGCATGCTATCAACACCCGAATGATAAGTATAGATATTAGTTAAATGCAGAAACTCTTTGAGGGGTCCGCTTGCGCTGTCATTCAACGTCATGGTGAAGGTAGTATCTCCACCTAAATCTGTTGTATGTGCATAGCTAAGATACACATATGTCGGTGTAATGATATTGGTATTGTTGAGCGCATTATTGTAATAAGTTATACTGAATCCCGCACCCAAATTGCTTGCCGGAAATGTCGTATTCAAATTCAATGCAGCAAAACTGTCGCAGGCTAAATTGGTCCACAAATTAAGGTGATTGTTCGTGTATATGCTAAAGGTGCAATTTCCGTTTTCCTCGCCCAGCACTACTGTGCGAATGTATACATTGGGCGCACCCGGCCCGCTATAGGCATTATCTACATCGGGATAAAATGTTGCGCCTGAATTATTGTATATCCATGTATTCGTCCATGTTGCATTTTGTGTAAAGCGCGGGTCATTAGGTGTGTAAGCCCCGTCGGGTAGCCAGGCACCCGGGGAATATTGCGGTGCATTCTGAAAATAAATATACGCTGCCCGGTTATCTGAAGTTGCTTTTGTATATGCCCGTCCTGCTATTACCGATGGGGCTATCACATACGGTGTTGCCGAATAGGAATTAAAACTGGTGTCGCTTTGCTCCGTCATCCGCAGGTTTGCAAGAGAGGCATTCCAGGTGAGATAATAGGTAGATGTATCGGTAAATAAGCTGTAGTACGGATTAGGGATAAACCTTATGTTGTAATACACCAACGAATCGGGTATGCCGTCGTTATATTGTCCGTAAAACTCAATATAGTCGCCACTCTTTTCGCTTAAATGCGTGGTGCTACTTTTCACATAAATATATTGCTGCTGCCCGCGAAAAAAAAAGTTGGTAGTTGCGGTTATCAATGCTATTTACAGGAATACCAGCCTTGGCAAGTGCAGCAGAATCAATCCTGTAAATCCCATTTTGCCCCACCTTTATTTTGTAATAAAACTGCGAGTAGTTGATCCATTCATTACCAAATACGGCCGCACTTAGTTTGGGTCTGTGAGGTTTCGCAGCCTTTGTATTTTGCTGTGCCGCCAATTTAGCCAGTGCAGGTTCCTTATTAAGTTTGGACGATGGCTGAGCTACTTTAGCCGGTTGAATACTTTGCGGGAGAGACTGGGTAGGAAGATTACTATTCCTTTGCTGAGCTGACGAAAAGAACGGTATATAAACAAAAAGAAAAAATATAAAGTATATTTTCCTCATTTAGCTGGTTTCTTGTTGATATCAAACTTTAAAGAGAAGATGTTAGAATACAGTCCTGCTGTAGTATTGTCGGTTAGCGCGTAATCAAGGGTGAATGATTTAATTTTTATTCCCACACCAAAATCGGGGCTGAAATAAGTCGCCGCTGCACCTGTTGGATCAGAGGATGTTTGTATGTTGCCCACCCCAAGGCGTAAAAAAAATGATGCTTTTATATCCTACTTCCATGCCCATATGAGGATCAACACTCACCGGATTAGTACTAATTAGAGTGTTCCGTTGCCCATCAAATGTTATGTTAGCGCCCAGTTCTGGCCTTATGGAAACTTTTTGATGAAAAGCCGTAAATGTGCGTGCGGCACCAATTTGCAGGCTGGGCAAAGTTATTTCAAGGCCATTTTCAGGTATTTCGTTTCCTGTTTCTTGAAACACATTTATCATATCAGGGCTGAGACTATAACTCCATGCATTAAATGTAGAAGTAATGTCTTTTGCCACCGCACCGAAGAGCCAATCCTTGTAATGATATTGGGCTCCTGCATCCAGCCCAAATCCCCAGGAGTTTGCAAAATCGCCGATAACAGAACGTATCACCTTCACATTTGCTCCCACTGTTAGGCCGGGGACTTGTTTGAAACTTCGGGCATAGCTGAACAGAAACGCATATTGTGCATCGGAAAAGGAGGTTATATTATTGTAGTCCACATTTCCAGCAGCGTCTTTCAGGTCAATGGTATTTTGTATATTGTCTACTCCAAAACGAATGATAGATAAGCCAAAAACACTAACAGAATCAAATTTATAGCTTAGTGCCAGGTAATCGTCTTGCGCAATACCGCCAAAATATTCATTGTGCATCAGAGCTACCTCTATATCGCTTTTTACACTCATAAGTCCTGCGGGATTCCAGTAACCTGAGGTAACATCATTCACGCTTGCTGTAACCGAATTAGCCATCGCCAGGGAATTAGCACCTACGCCGACTTGTAAAAAATCATTGCTGTACTTAAGCGCTGTTTGTGCATAAAGCTTGCTCAAAGACAAAAATAGTCCGCTAAAAAGTATTACTTTCTTTATCATTTCTATGCTTGTTACAAAAGTAGGGAATATACGGTTGGATTCATCTGATAAACATCAAAAAGTTGATTTTATTGTTAAAATCAATCCCTTCTTCATGCTTATAACAGGGTATTCCGAAATGAAAAGAAATTAACCTTAGTGTTTCGGTCCTCTTACCAGGCTGATGAATTCTTGCCGGGTCATTTCATTCTTCAAAAACTCGCCTGTAAAAGATGATGTGGTAGTTATGGAATGCTGCTTTTGGACTCCTCGCATTTGCATGCATAGGTGTTGTGCTTCAATAACTACCGCTACACCCAAAGGATGCAAGGTATTTTGTATGCAATCGCGTATCTGGTCTGTCAAACGTTCCTGTATTTGTAACCGGCGTGCATAGGCATCTACCACACGGGGTATTTTACTAAGCCCTACAACCCTACCGTCGGGTATATAGGCCACATGGGCCTTACCAAAAAATGGTAATATATGATGTTCGCAAAGAGAATAGAGTTCAATATCTTTTACAATTACCATCTGGCTGTACTCCTCCTTAAAAATAGCCTTACGGAGCATGGCACTCGGGTTCAGTTTATATCCCTGCGTAAGATATTGCATGGAGACTGCAGCGCGCAATGGTGTCTTTAGCAGGCCTTCGCGTAAAGGGTCCTCTCCTACTTCAGTTATAATTTCATGAAAATTTTTTGCAATCTTTTCGGCATGATGAGCGTTGTATATCTCCTCCAAAGGCATTCCGTCCTCACCGATGACTTCTTCAAAACCTTCTTCCATATTGTTTTTTTTTGGCCAATTTACTTTATTTTATTATTCACCAAAATATTCCGCGTAATTGTTTTCGGTTTCCTGCAACTTTATGCAGTGCAACTTGCAGCCCATATCGGCTATCGGTTTTTCCAATATTTTCCAAAAGACCACCACTACGTTTTCGGTACTTGGCAAAACATCTTTCAAAAACGGAACATCCAAGTTAAAGTTTTTATGGTCTACCTTATCAATTATTTGGAGGCGAATTAATTGGCTCAGTTTTTTCAAATCAACCACAAAGCCTGTTTCCGTATTGATATCTCCTTTTACGGTTACATAGAGTATATAGTTGTGCCCATGCCAGTTTGGATTGGCACAACCGCCAAATACTTCCTGGTTTTTAGCATCGTCCCAAGCAGGGTTATATACTTTGTGTGCGGCGTTAAAGTGTTCGCGCCGGGTAACGTACATCATAGGGGTGCAAATTTAATTAATTATGGCTTTCAGCCTCTTTTGCGTATGCTGCTTCCAGTCGTAAAGGATTTTCTACAAACTCATCAAGCAGGGCACGTTCCAATACCTCTTTCATTTTATCGACATAGGTAAACTTGAGGTCGGCAAGATATTTTGGATCAATATCATCAATGTCGCGTTTATTATCGCTAGGCAATATTATCTCCTTAATACCGGCCCGTTTAGCAGCCAATATTTTTTCTTTTATTCCACCCACAGGAAGTACATTCCCGCGCAGTGTTATTTCGCCTGTCATGGCAAGGTTTTTACGCACTTTACGCTGGGTGAATGCAGAGGCCAGTGCTGTGAGCATAGATACACCTGCTGAGGGGCCGTCTTTAGGGGTGGCGCCTTCGGGCACGTGGATGTGTATGTTCCATTTCTCAAATGCTTTGTAAGAAATAAATAAATCTTCCGCCTTTGATTTGAGATACTCCAATGCAATGGTAGCAGACTCTTTCATGACTTCTCCCAAATTACCGGTAAGAGTGAGTCCACCTTTTCCACGGCTCAAGCTTACTTCTATAAAGAGGATATCTCCTCCCGATGGTGTCCAGGCAAGGCCTGTAACCACTCCGGCTACGTCATTGCCCTGGTAACGCTCACGCGGATGTGCCGGCGAAAGTATTTTATCCAGTTGGGTCACTTTAATTTCGGAGTTGTACTTTTCGTCCATGGCAATAGACTTCGCCACAGAACGTATTACCTGTGCAATTTTCTTTTCCAGGCTCCTCACCCCCGATTCACGGGTATAATTATCAATAATAGTTTCTATAAGCGTATCCGATAACTTAATCTGGTTCTTCTTAACGCCATGTTCCTTCAATTGTTTAGGGATAAGATGCTGGCGCGCTATTTGCGTTTTTTCTTCTACTGTGTAGCCGCTTATATCTATAATCTCCATCCTGTCTAACAATGCAGGATTAATGGCTTCTAAATTGTTTGCTGTAGCTATAAACAGTACTTTAGAGAGGTCGTATTCTACTTCAATAAAATTATCATGAAACTCCTTGTTTTGCTCAGGGTCTAGCACTTCGAGCAGAGCCGAGGCAGGGTCTCCATGAAAATCACGGCCTATTTTATCTATTTCATCCAGCACAAAAACAGGGTTAGATGATTTAGCCTTTTTCAATCCTTGTATAATACGGCCGGGCATAGCACCAATATAGGTTTTGCGGTGACCGCGTATTTCGGCTTCATCATGCATTCCGCCTAATGAAACGCGGATATATTTCCGGCCCAGAGCCGATGCAATGGATTTACCTAATGATGTTTTTCCAACCCCCGGAGGGCCTGCCAGGCAAAGGATAGGAGCTTTCATATTTCCTTTTAGCTTAGGCACCGCAAGGTATGATATGATGCGTTCCTTCACCTTTTCCAATCCGTAATGGTCGTGGTTTAATATTTCCTCAGCCTTTCCCAGGTCGAAACTATCTTTGGTGTATTCGTTCCAGGGCAGCTCCAGCAATAGTTCCAGATAATTACTAAGCACTGAATATTCGGCTGCATTCGGGTTCATCCGTTCGAGCTTTTCTACTTCTTTTTCGAAAACCTCTTTAACATTTTTGCCCCATTTTTTTGCCTTCGCTTTTTTGCGATATTCCTTTATAATCTGGCCGTAGGTATCACCGCCTAACTCTTCTTGTATCGTTTTCATCTGCTGGTGCAGGAAGTATTCGCGTTGCTGCTTGTCAAGGTCTTCTTTCACCCTCGATTGTATCTGGTTCTTCAACTGCAACACCTGCATTTCCTTATTCAGTGTTACCAGCAATAGTGCAGCGCGCTTTTTCAGGTCGGGCATTTCCAATATCTTCTGCTTTTCGGCCACCAGGGCGCTCATGTTAGAAGATATAAAGTTGATGAGAAAATTATTGCTTTCTATATTTTTAAGTGCTATGGCCGTTTCCGAAGGGATATTGGGCGATAGCTTAATGATTTGAAAAGCCACATCCTTCAAGGATGATACAAAAGCTTCAAACTCTTCATCACCTTTTTCAGGAATGATTTCCTCAAATGCGTTTACAGTGGCTTTTAAATAAGGTTCTTTTTGGGTGAGCTCTGTAATCTCAAACCGTCTTTTACCTTGTATAATAGCTGTAAGGCTGCCATCAGGCATCTTAATGGTTTTTATAATGAGGGCAATGGTACCTACTTTATGAATATCGTCAATCGAAGGATCTTCAATAACATCGCTCTTTTGAGCAATAACTCCAATGGTTTTATTGCTCGAATAGGCATCCTTAATCAATTTTATCGATTTGTCGCGGCCCACTGTTATAGGTATCACCACCCCTGGAAACAGTACCGTATTTTTTAATGGAAGGATAGGTATTTCAGCAGGTATCTCTTCTGCATTTATCTTCCGCTCTTCTTCGTTAGTCAGAATGGGTATAAACTCATGATCGTCATCATTCACGTTGTCTAAATTCAATATGTGTAATATGCTATCTTTATTTTCGGGAGAATCTTTCATAATTGCAAATTTATGCCAAATAATTGGACTATGTAAAACTGTTCTCAATTAGTGTGCCAAATACGTTACTGCCAATCTATCTATACTGGGTTACAATAAAAAAGAGTGGCTTTTTAGGACCACTCTCTTTTATTTTTATTGTTTACCGGCTTTATTAAGCGCCTGCTTCAGCTTCTTTGGCTTTCTTGGCCTTCGGAGCCTTTTCAGTTGCTGCTGCGCCATCGTCTGTCTTTTTCCTTCTTCCGCGACGGGTTGCAGGTTTAGCTTTTTCTTCGGCTGCTTTTTGTTCGCCTCCGCCAAGTAATAATTCGTTGAAATCAACTAATTCGATAAAACACATGTTGGAGTTGTCACCGGGACGGCTTCCTGTTTTAAGGATGCGTGTATAACCGCCTGGACGTGCTGCAATTTTAGGAGCTACTACACGGAAAAGTTCTTTTACCGCTTCTTTATCACTCAAAATAGCAAATGCTGTTCTGCGTGAATGAGTAGTATCCTCTTTTGCAATGGTAATAACCGGTTCAACAAAAGTTCTGAGTTCTTTTGCCTTAGCAACGGTAGTATTGATCCTCTTATGCATGATAAGAGAAGATGACATATTAGCTAACATCGCTTTGCGATGTGAGCTTGTACGGCCTAATGCGTTATGTTTATTCTGGTGTCTCATTTCTTTTTAGTTGTCAGTGGTCAGTGGTCAGTTGAATAGTGTCTGACTACTGTCAACTGATTACTGACTACTTTTTATTTATTCGTTTTCTAATCTGTATTTGTCAACATTCATGCCGAAGTTCAAGCCCTTAGCTTTAATAAGGTCTTCAATTTCAGTAAGCGATTTCTTGCCGAAGTTACGGAACTTCAAAAGGTCGTTCTTGTTGAATTTCACTAATTCGCCAAGGGTAGCTACTTCAGCTGCTTTTAAGCAGTTAAGCGCACGAACTGAAAGATCCATATCTACCAACTTAGTCTTGAGTAGCTGGCGGGTGCGAAGGTCTTGCTCATCCAATTCTTCACTTTGGTTTTTGCTATCGAGGTCGATGGTAATTTTTTCATCGGAGAACAATGCAAAGTGATAAATCAAAATCTTTGCAGCTTCTTTTAATGCTTCTTTCGGGTGGATAGAACCATCGGTTACAACTGATAACAAAAGTTTTTCATAGTCTGTCTTTTGTTCTACACGGAAATTTTCTACCGTGTATTTTACATTCTTGATAGGTGTAAAAATCGAGTCAATCGGAATCAATCCAATTTCAGGGTTCAACGGTTTGTTTTCTTCAGCAGGAACATATCCACGGCCTTTGGCAATGGTTATTTCAAGACGCAATTTAACGTTAGGTTCCATACGGCAGATAACCAGGTCAGGGTTCAGCACTTGGAATGCAGCGGTAAATTTGCCTATATCGCCTGCGGTAAATACTTCTTTATCACTAACCGAAATGGTTACTTTTTCGTTGGTGGTGCCTTCAATTTGTTTTTTGAAACGCACTTGTTTCAAATTTAGAACGATTTCTGTAATATCTTCCGTAACACCTTTAATGGTAGAAAATTCATGGTCAACACCTTGAATTTTTATGGAAGAGATAGCAAACCCTTCTAAAGAAGAGAGTAATATCCTGCGGAGTGCATTACCAATGGTGATGCCATAACCGGGTTCAAGAGGTTTAAATTCAAATTCTCCTTCTACTTCATTAGAAGAAGTCATTACCACTTTGTCAGGTTTTTGAAATGCAAGTATGGCCATATTGTTGGGTTCTTGTTTTATTAATTATTATTTCGAGTATAATTCCACTATGAGTTGTTCCTTGATGTTTTCCGGAATTTGGTCGCGGGTAGGAATAGAAACATAGGTACCTTCTAATGCATGTGCGTTAAATTCAATCCATGGATAAGCCGCTGTATTCGACTGTGCCACTGCATTGCTGATCGCTTCTAATGATTTAGAACGTTCTCTAACAGAAATTTTGGTTCCTGGCTTAACATTATATGAAGGGATATTGAGCACTTTGCCATTTACCAAAATGTGGTTGTGGCCAACTAATTGTCTTGCACCTGCGCGGGTAGGAGCAATTCCCATACGGTAAACTACGTTATCCAATCTCGATTCTACGAGTTGAAGTAATAATTCACCTGTTTTACCCTTGGTACTTGCTGCCTTAGCAAAAGTTTTGCGGAATTGACGTTCCAAAATACCATAGGTATATTTGGCTTTTTGTTTTTCAGACAATTGTTCGGAGTATTCCGATTTCCTGCCGCCTCTTTTTTTACCAACACCATGCATTCCCGGAGGGTATGCCTTTTTTTCCAATACCTTATCTGGTCCGAAAATGGGTTCTTTAAATTTGCGTGCAATCCTGGAACGGGGCCCTGTATATCTTGCCATTTATTTACTTAACGTTAACAATTAATAATTAGAAATTATCTTATAGTTTATAGCTTATAGCTACGTTATACTTTTCTTCTTTTAGGAGGACGGCAGCCATTGTGTGGCATTGGGGTAATATCTACTATTTCAGTAACTTCCAATCCGGAATTACCAATAGAACGCATAGCAGAATCGCGGCCCGAACCCGGTCCTTTTACAAATACTTTCACCTTACGCATACCTGCTTCAAATGCCTTTTTACCTGCATCTTCCGAAGCTAACTGGGCAGCAAAAGGAGTATTCTTTTTTGCCCCACGGAAACCCATCTTTCCGGCACTTGACCAGGAAACGGTTTGTCCCTTCAGATTAGTGAAGGTGATAATAATATTATTAAAGGTAGCATTGATATGGACTTGTCCTGCCATTTCAGCCTTAACCGTTCTTTTCTTAACTGTTTTTGCCGCCTTATCGGTAGCGCCTTGTTGTTGTGCCTTAGCCATGTATCGTGTTAATTATTATTTGGTAGCCATTTTCTTGTTAGCAATGGTCTTACGTCTTCCTTTACGGGTACGTGCGTTGGTTTGGGTGTTTTGTCCGCGAACGGGCAAGCCCATACGATGACGCATTCCGCGGTATGAACCGATATCAACCAAACGCTTGATATGAAGTTGAACTTCGGAGCGCAAAGCTCCTTCAACCTTATAGTTTTCGGTAATAATTTTACGGATTGCATTAAGTTGGGTATCATTCCATTCCGATACTTTTACGGTAGGATCAACTCCTGCTTCTTCCAATATTTTACGGGCATTGCTACGGCCTATGCCATAAATATGGGTGAGGCCTATTTCGCCTTGCTTGTTATTTGGTAAATCTACACCTGATATACGTGCCATTTATGTGTCTTTTATTTTAAAGGGGTGCAAAGGTAATAATAATTAATATACCTTATATTGATTTTATCAACATTTTTTAGTCGCAAGCTTAATTCCTATCATTGCGAGCGTAGCGCGGTAATCTTCTGATTATTTCTGAACAATTACCTTCCCCTCCCCGATTAAAGCCCAATTCTCCGAAATAACCCTGTAAAAATATAAGCCATTTGGCTGAGACGATAAATCAATTATCGATTCTACATTACCAATTGATAATTGGGAATATACTTTTTGGCCAACAACATTATAAATTTCTACTGTCAACTTATCGTTTATAGTTGGCAACTGCATTCTAAATACTCCGGTATTCGGGTTAGGGTAAACTTTAATAGGGTCATTGGCGGAGTTTACATTTGCTATTCCGGTCACAAAGATATTAACACATAAATAATAAAAGCAGCCGTTATTATCGGTTACCACACAGCAATAGTTGCCCGGACACTGGCCTTCAATGGTATCCGTTGTTTGCCCTCCGGTTGTCCAATAATAAGTATATGGCGGTGTACCTCCCGAGGAAATTACCCAGGCCTTGCCATCACAAGTATCCGCAGAACTCGAGTTAACTGAATCAATGATTCCTGTCAGAGCTGGTGGTGCAGTAATAGTAAAGGAAGCAGTTGCTGTTGCCCCACAGCTATCGTGAACAACCACTGAATAAGTTCCGGTGCTCAGCCCACCGATCGTTGATGTGGTATCCCCGTTCTGCCAAAGGTAAGTATATGGCGCTGAACCTGAATCAGGAGTTATACTGGCTTGTGCATTAGTATCGCCATTACATTCGAGATTGGTAACGGAAACTGTTGGAATTTTTAATGCCCCCGGTTGAGTAATTGTAACGGAAGTCGTAGTTATTAATCCGCATGAATCGCTAACACTAAGGCTATATTTGCCAGCTGATAGGCCGGAAATGGAAGATGTAGTAGCTCCTCCCTGCCACAAATAAGTATATGGCATGGTTCCTCCGGAAGCATTTGCAGCTACAGTCCCATTAGTACCTCCATGACACGATACTTCAGTAATTGCCGGATTTAGCAATATTGGCGGATGTTTAATGGTTACAGATGCAGATTCAGAACATCCCCCACTTTGAGTTACAATAATGGTATAGGTTCCTGCGCTCAAACCCGTAATTGAATCCTTAGTACTACCCACCGGCTGCCATAAATAAGTATAAGGACTTGCACCATTAGAGGCTTTCACATAAGCACTACCCAGCGGGGTGGCGCAATTTATGTTCTTACTCGTAACAGTAAATCCGAATATTGAAAACGGTGTTGGGTTAGAAGGGAATCCATTCGCCACCACTACCAGAGAATAAGTTCCACCGGGTATTACATTAGGGAAGGTAAAGTATGCCGTGTCTTCCAGATTACCTGTCATCACAGCGCCAAGCCTGTTCCAATTAAATGTTTTGGCGTAATATACATTGGTCCCGTCAGTAACCCTCACAATGGGATAATTCGTAGACATCTGCCAATCATCGCCAAATTCGGCACCTTCAGATATTCCGTTAAACAATTTACCTGTGATCATATATTTATTGCAACTATCGGCAAGAACCCCGTCAATAGTTGGAATACCCTGTGCAATTGGTGAGCCGCTGGGTGTATAGATATAAAACTTGGTAGAATCAGTATAAGCAAACAACACATTACCATCGGGTAAGTCTAGCATGGTCATCATGTTAGTTTGGGTTTCTACCGAGTCGCCCCATCCGCCTGGTGTTCCCACCCTGGCAAAGGTATTTGATACATAGTCGTATTCGTAGAAGTAACTGGGCAAACTTTCGCTGGCCAAAGGGCTTATTGAGCAAAGCACTTTGCCATTTACCATCATGGCACATGGTCCGTCCCAGGAGCCAAGTTGTGTTTGGCTTTCTACCGATATAGGTTCATTGGGCCCGATAGTCCAGGTTCCGGGATTTATATTACCACTGGGAGTATAAATGGCAGTATAGCCAACATCACCTATAAAAAACGCTTTACCGTTTGGCAACAGCACTGCGGGCCCTGTTTCCTCCGATGAGTTATCATATAATTGTACAGGCACATTGGCATCGGCTACCCATTTGTGTTGTTTGGGGATATAACGTTCAGAGTTGGTTGTAACAACATCCACATAAAGAATACTGCTATCTGGAAGCTTGATCCACGATGTTTCTTCGTGGCTTCCAATGCTGGCAGGCCCAGCCCTTAGTGTACCTGCAGCAGGATTATATAATAGAATTGTTGTGTCAGGGTTCCAGATAAATGCACATCCCACTAGTACGGTTCCGTCATAAAGCAGCTCTGAATTTGCATCATAAATACCATATCGGGGTACGTTAGGTATGTACTTCCAAGTGTTTGTATTTGTATTATATATTTCGGCAGAAGACACTCCTGTTCCATGCTCGCCCCCGGCTAGAAATACGTTACCAGATGGAAGTACCTGAGAAGAGAAAACAGAACGGGTATCGTGTTCCGGTTGCAATACGGTCCACGTACCATTAACATAACTGCCATGAATATCAGGTGTAAGCACCATCCAACTGCTATCGGGGGTTCCGGGAAATCCAATACCGTTATAATATCCTTTACACATCACTCTGCCATCGGTAAGCAACACCGCCCCGCCTCCCGCAGGTATGGGAGCTGGGTTTCTCAAAGCAGTCCATGTTCCCTGGGCAGAGCTTTGCCTGAAAGTAAATAACAAAAAGAGAACTACACTTATTTCAAAGAAACGCCTAACATGAAGTCGGCGAAATGAATCAAAGACAAGTAATTTTTCATTTTTCATATGTCAAAGATAAAAAAAATCGATTACAAAGTAAAGATGCCTATTCTTCACTTCCCGCCCCAATGTACCATTCGGCATGGGCGGGCGTTGGGAATGACAAATGCCCGTCCACCAACAAAAAAAGCCCTGCAACTTTAGTTACAGAGCTAATATATGTTATCAAGTAGTCCTAATCAGGCTAGTTGCCAGTCTGGCTAATTATTGCCAGCCGGGCTTCAGGCGGCTCAACCGCCTTTCTGACGTTGTTTAAATTTCGGGTTCTTCTTGTTAATAACGTACAGCCTGCCCTTGCGACGTACAATCTTGCAGTCGGTGCTACGCTTTTTGATAGATGTTCTTACTTTCATGGTCGTGTGTTAATTATCGTGGTCTTAATTCTTAATTCCTGATTGACTTAGTATCTCATTATGATCCTTCCTTTGCTAAGGTCGTAAGGCGACAGTTCGAGTTTCACCTTATCACCCGGCAAAAGCTTAATATAGTTCATCCGCATTTTACCTGAAATATGAGCCGTAACCATGTGGCCATTTTCAAGCTCCACCCGGAACATTGCGTTTGACAATGCTTCGATGATGGTGCCATCTTGCTGTATGGATAATTGTTTGGTCATATTTACAGTTGTGCCGCTTTAGTTTCTTCTATATATTCAAATGTGGTCAATATCTCCGGTGCTCCTTTTGCAATAGCTACTGTGTGTTCAAAATGCGCCGATAGTTTCCCGTCTTTGGTTGTAATGGTCCAACCGTCGCTTTCCTGTATCACTTCTTTTTTACCCATGTTAATCATAGGTTCAATAGCTATTACCAATCCCCTGTTCAGTTTCATTCCGTTGCCTCTTTTGCCGTAGTTTGGTACGTCGGGCCCTTCGTGCAGGCTGCGGCCTATTCCATGGCCCACCAGCTCGCGCACAACCCCATATCCAAACTTTTCAACGTGTTGCTGAACGGCTGCACTAATGTCACCCATCCGGCCTCCATCAATTGCGGCTTCAACACCCAGCTTAACCGATTCTTTAGTTACTCTGAGCAGTTTCCTGGCTTCTTCGCTTATCTGGCCAACGCCAAATGTATAAGCAGAATCACCGTAGAACCCATCTTTCACAGCGCCACAGTCAACCGAAACAATATCACCTTCTTTCAGCTTATATTGCCCGGGCATTCCGTGTACTACCTGAGCATTCACCGACACACAAAGTGTTGATGGGAACCCATTGTAGCCTTTAAAAGCAGGCTTTGCACCGCAGGATATAATATAGCTTTCGGCTATTTTATCCAGCTCAGCAGTGGTTATCCCCGGCGTAATGGACTTAGCCACTTCAGCCAACGTTTTTGAAACAATCAAAGAACTTTGATGAATCTTATGAATCTCGTTTTCGGTCTTATAATATATGGTTCCCAAAACAGGTAAAAATACGTTAAGCAGCAGCTACGCCTGGTCCGCTCAACGATGTTCTGCCTTTAATCCTTCCGGTCTTCATCAATCCATCGTAATGGCGCATCAACAAATAGCTTTCTATTTGTTGGAGAGTATCCATCATTACTCCTACTAAAATAAGCAATGAAGTACCTCCGTAAAATCTTGCAAACTGGTTACTTACCCCAAACAACATAGCAAATGCTGGCATAATGGCCACAATGGCGAGGAAAACAGAGCCGGGCAATGTAATGCGCGACATAATTGTATCGATGTATTCAGCCGTTTTTTTGCCGGGTTTTACTCCGGGAATAAAGCCGCCGTTATGTTTCATTTCATCGGCCATTTGGCTGGAATTAATGATAACTGCTGTATAGAAGTACGTAAAGGCAACAATCATGAGCCCAAATACAAAATTATACCAGAATCCTCCGATATTGGAGAAGGTTGCAACCAAGCCTGACATCGCTGTTGAACTTCCTGATAAAGAAGTAAATACGGTTAAAGGAAGAAACATAATTGCCTGAGCAAAAATGATAGGCATAACACCCGCAGCATTCACCTTTAAAGGGATGAATTGACGTGCGCCGCCATATTGTTTGTTACCAACGATGCGTTTTGCGAACTGTACCGGTATTTTGCGTGTACCTTGAACCAGCAATATAGTGGCCATAACCACCAACACCAGGAATACAATTTCCACCAGGAATACGATTAAGCCACCGCCATCAGATTTCAATCTGTTCTCAAGTAATTCAGAACCGAAAGCAAAAGGTAAACGGGCAATAATACCAATCATAATGATAAGGGAGATACCATTACCAATTCCTTTATCGGTAATCTTTTCACCCAGCCACATTACAAAAACTGTTCCTGCAATAAGAATAAGTGTTGAACGAACATAAAAGAATATTCCAACCGGTTCGCTGGCTGAGGCAGCAATTTGAGATGCTATATAGCCCGGAGCCTGAAATGCCGTAACCACAACAGTAAGCACACGGGTGTAACGTTCAATTTTCTTTTGTCCGCTAGCACCTTCTTTCTGTAGTTTTTGAAAGTGAGGAACTGCAATACCCAACAGCTGCATTACAATAGATGCAGAGATGTAAGGCATGATTCCCAATCCAAAAATAGCAGCACGTCCGAAAGCACCACCTGCAAAAATGTTTATAAGGCCTAAAATACCGTTATCACCTCCCGAATGTGCGTGAGCAAGTGCAGTAGCATCTACCCCGGGCAGAACGATATATGAGCCAACCCTGTACACCAGCAAAAAGCCAAGTGTATTAAGAATTCTTACCCTGAGATCCTCAATGGCAAAAATATTTTTTATGGTATTGATTAGATTTTTCACTGTTCCTTATTTGCCGGAAAGGCTTTTAATAGGTTATTTTTTATTAACAGGAGCTGGTGTTACAATTGCTTTACCGTTTTTAGCTTCAATTGCGTTTTTAGCAGTTTCCGAAAAAGCATCAGCGGTAATTTCATACGCCTTTGCAATTTTATTAGAACCCCTGCCCAATATTTTTATAAGGTCCTTTTTGTGAGCTAATCCATGTTCAACAAAAAATGCCTTATTAAGTTCTTTTACTTTGGTCTTATCAGCTAATTCCGCAATAACATCCATGTTAATACCTTTGTATTCAACACGGTTAATATTTTTAAATCCGAATTTAGGTACACGTTTGTGTAATGGCATTTGACCACCTTCAAATCCGCGTTTTGCCTGGTATCCTGTTCTAGCTTGGGCTCCTTTGTTACCTCTTGTTGAAGTACCACCTCTCGAACCTTCGCCACGCGCTATGCGTTTGCGGTTTTTAGTCGATCCTCTTTTGGGTTTTAAATTATGCAGTTCCATTCGTTTTTTCTTATGCTGTTATTTATTTTACAATATCCACTAGGTGATGAACTTTACGAATCATTCCCATTACTTGCGGAGTACCTTCCTTTTCAAGAACCTGGTTCATTTTGGTGAATCCCAAAGCCCTTAATGTCCTCTTTTGGTCTGCAGGATGGTCAATTCCGCTGCGTACTTGTTTTATTTTGATCTTAGCCATTTTCTGTTTGTTTGCTCTGTTATTGCTTTATTGCCTGTCGGGCATCCGACTTAACCGTTAAATACTTTTTCCAATTCAATACCTCTGCCCAACGCAACGGTAGCTGGGTCGCGGAGTTGTATCAGCGCATCGATGGTAGCCTTAACCACGTTGTGCGGGTTAGACGAACCTAATGATTTTGCCAATACGTCTTTTATTCCAACGCTTTCCAATACTGCACGCATAGCGCCACCTGCAATAACACCGGTACCAGGAGCGGCAGGTTTTAAATATACTTCAGAACCGCTGTACTTTCCATATTGGTCGTGCGGAATGGTACCTTTATGAATGCTTACTTTTATAAGGTTCTTCTTTGCATCTTCAATTCCTTTGGTAACAGCATCGGTAACCTCGCGGGCTTTACCGAGTCCGAAGCCAACGATACCTTTTTCATTACCTACTACCACAATAGCGCCAAAGCTGAATGTTCTTCCGCCTTTGGTTACTTTGGTAACACGTTGAACAGCTACCAACCTGTCTTTTAATTCAACATCGGTTGAGCGAACTCTTTTTACCGAAACATTTCCTTTATTTGCCATGTATACGTTTTATTATCCAATTAAAATTTTAATCCTGCTTCGCGCGCGCCTTCTGCCAAAGCCTTTACACGGCCGTGGTATAAATATCCGCTTCTGTCGAACTTTACGCTTTCAATACCAGCTTTCAATGCTCTCTCTCCTACTATTTTGCCAACTTTTTTTGCCAATTTAGTCTTATTGGCTTTTTCTTTGCCAAATTCCTTTTCGAGAGATGATGCAGCCATTAAGGTTTTACCGCTGATATCATCTATTACCTGAGCATAGATCTCAGAATTGCTTCTGAATACCGAAAGCCTCGGAGTTTCCCCTGTTCCTTCAATCTTCTTACGGATTTTATATCTTATTTTTCTTCTTCTTGTGTTGTCCATTTTAGTTCTTTTTTAATCTCTTTTTATTATTTGCTATAGCACCCAGTTATTTAGATGCGCCTGCTGCAGCTTTACCTGCCTTAATCCGAAGTTGTTCACCTTTAAATCTAACACCTTTTCCTTTATAAACATCAGGTTTACGCAGGGAACGTATTTTAGAAGAAACAAGTCCTAATAATTCCTTATCGGCACATTCCAGCGTTAAGGATGGCGCTTTTCCTTTTTCCGAAGTAGCAGTAGCCTTAATTTCTTTTGGAAGTTCAAATATGATAGTGTGTGAAAAACCAAGTGTCATATCTACAACTTGTCCTTGAACAGCCACCCTGAACCCTACACCTACTACTTCTTGTTCGGTTTTAAAGCCTGTATTTACACCGGTAATCATGTTACTGATTAATGCGCGGTACAAACCATGTAATGATTTATGGCGTTTTTGTTCGCTTGGGCGGGTCAATACTACTTCGCCGTTGTCCACCTTTACGGTGATCTCAGGGTCGATAGTACGAGTTAATTCGCCTTTCGGGCCTTTCACTTTAACCACGTTTTTCGCTATAGATACCTCAACTCCTTTGGGTATGCTTATCGGTAATTTTCCTATACGGGACATCTCTTCTTGAATTAAAAAATATTAATATACATAACAGATTACTTCACCACCCACGTTTTGCTTGCGCGCTTCTTTATCTGTCATCACACCTCTCGAGGTTGAAACGATAGCAATTCCAAGCCCGTTCAATACACGGGGCATTTCGGTAGCACCAACGTAACGACGGAGACCCGGTGAACTTACGCGATCCAATTTCTTGATAACCGGAAGACGGCCTGAGTTGGTATACTTCAGTGCAATTTTGATAATACCTTGATGACCCGGAACTTCTTCGGTTTTATAATCCAGGATATATCCTTTTTCGTGAAGAATACGGGTGATTTCTTTCTTCAGGTTTGAAGAAGGAATTTCCACTATCCTGTGCTTTGCCTTGATGGCGTTGCGGAGTCTTGTTAAATAGTCAGCTATTGAGTCTGTCATGATCGATTTGTTCTAATTAAAAAATAATATTACCAACTTGCTTTTGTTACTCCGGGTATTTTGCCCATCAGAGCCATTTCCCTGAACATATTCCTGCATACACCGAATTGACGGATATATCCACGTGGTCTGCCGGTCATTTTGCAGCGGTTGCGCAAGCGAACGGGAGATGCGTTGCGAGGCAACTTTGCCAACTCAGCATAGTTTCCTGCTTTCTTCAATTCAGCTCTTTTAGCTGCATATTGCGCCACAACCCTTTCTCTTTTCACCTGGCGTGCTTTAACACATTCTTTTGCCATTTTTCTTTTTTGTTTTTATGTTTGCTAATCGCGCAGGATTAGTCGTTAGTGTTTTCTTTTTTAAATGGCATTCCGAATGCTTCGAGCAGTGCCATAGACTCTTCATTAGTGTTGGCAGATGTTACAAACGTAATATCCATACCCATAATTTTGGTCACCTTATCCATGTTGATTTCAGGGAAGATAATTTGTTCGGTAATACCGAGCGTGTAGTTCCCATGCCCGTCGAATCCTTTGCGGTCAATTCCCTTAAAGTCACGGATACGTGGCAGGGCTGCAGAAATAAGCCTGTCGAGAAATTCGTACATGTTATTGCCACGGAGGGTTACACGAACCCCAACTGCTACACCTTTCCTGAGTTTAAAGTTTGCGATATCCTTGCGTGATTTAGCAGTAACTGCTTTTTGGCCTGTAATAGCAGTCATTTCATTTACTGCATTTTCAGCCAATTTTCTGTCTGATACGGCAATACCAATACCTTGGTTCAGGCATATTTTTTTCAGCTTAGGCACTTGCATGCTGCTGGTATAGTTAAACTGCTTTTGCAGGGTCGGAACAACCTGTTTTAAGTATTGTTCTTTTAATCTTGCGTTATATGTTTTTGTTGTGCTCATTTCGTATTACTTATTTAATAGCTTGTCCGGATTTTTTAGAAACCCTGGTCAATTTGCCTGTCTTTTCATCTATAGCTCTTCCCACGCGAGTTGGCGTACCACCGTTAGGGTCTACCAACATTAGATTAGAAATATGAACAGAGGCTTCTTTTTTTACAATGCCTCCTTTAGGGGTCTTTTGATTAGGCTTGGTGTGTCTGTGAACAATGTTCACGCCTTCTACAAATGCCCTATACCTGGTAGTGTCGATATCCAACACTTTGCCTTCTTTTCCACGGGAGTTTCCGGCCAGTATCTTTACCGAATCGCCTTTTTTTATCTTTATTTTTGTTTTCATGCCCTAAAAAATGGGGTTGCGAAATTAATCAATTTTTCGTTTGTTCTCTTTATTTTTATTTACAATACCTCAGGTGCTAAGGAAATGATTTTCATGAATTGCTTTTCCCGTAATTCCCGGGCCACCGGGCCAAAAATACGGGTTCCTCTCAGTTCATCAGCGTCATTCAGCAATACTACAGCGTTATCATCAAAACGGATAAATGAACCGTCAGCACGTTTAGTAGCTCTTTTTGTCCTTACCACAACAGCTTTCGATACAGTGCCGGCTTTTACTCCACCGGTAGGTATTGCATCCTTAACGGTGATAATAATTTTATCGCCAATGCGGGCATATCTCATATTGCTATTACCCAATACACGGATACAAAGGGCTTCCTTGGCTCCGCTATTATCGGCTACTACTAGTCTGGACTCTTGTGTTATCATTTCGCTTTTATATTAAAATTCAATAATCAACTACCTACTACTTGGCTTTTTCAACCACTTTTACCAATCTCCAGCATTTGTTTTTGCTCATTGGCCTGGTTTCTCCTATCATAACTAAGTCGCCAGTATGGGCTTCATTCTTTTCATCGTGTGCAAAGAATTTCGAAGTTCTCTTGATAAACTTACCATACTTAGGATGCTTAATCCTTCTTTCCACGCTCACCACAATGGTTTTATCCATTTTGTCGCTGGTTACTATACCGGTCTTTTCCTTCCGGAGTTTGCGGGCTTCGGTGGTGATTGCTGTTGCTGTTTCTGTTTGTGTCATATTATGCTAATATTGTGTAGGTTCTGCCTTTACTTTACAGATGCCAATTTAATACTTCTTGCTTTGGTTTCGGTTAGAATTTGCGCAAGCAGTTTCCTTTGTGCGGTAATTCTTGCAGGGTTTTCAATGCTCGAAACAGCATGTTGAATTTTCAACTTGGTAAGCAACGCCCTTTCTTCTTTTAATTTTTCGGCCAACTCCTTATCATTGAGTGCCTTTATTCCATTATCTTTCATAATTCCTATTCTTTATTAATTATGCTTGTACTTCTTCAACGTATTCACGTCTTACAACAAACCTGGTAGTGATGGGAAGCTTATGTGAAGCTAATCTGAGAGCAGCTTGCGCTTCAGCCATGGTAACACCTTCCACTTCAAATAAAATCCGGCCCGGTTTTACTACGGCTGACCAGAATTCAGGAGCTCCCTTTCCCTTACCCATACGCACTTCAGCAGGCTTGCGGGTAATAGGCTTATCGGGGAATATACGAATCCAGGCTTGGCCCTTACGTTGCATGTGGCGGGTTAATGCCACACGGGCTGCTTCTATTTGCCTGTCGGTTACCCATGCACCTTGAACGGCTTTTAATCCGAATGAACCAAATGCTAACTGATCGCCTCTTTTGGTATTACCCTTAGGAGGCATTTTATGCATTTTGCGGAACTTTGTCTTTTTTGGCTGTAACATGACTTATTAAATTGTCAATTGTAAATTGTTAGTATTAGTATTACGCTTCGCGTCTTTCATTTCTTCTTCCACCTCTATTATCACCACCTCTGCCACCTCCGCTTCTATTATCTCTTCTATCACCTCTTCCTTCCGGTTTGTTGAACTTTAGGTTCTTCTTTTCTTTCATCATTCCAATGTTTGGAGAAAGATCACGTTTTCCATAAACTTCACCTCTGCAAATCCATACTTTAATACCGATTCTGCCATAAGTTGTGTGTGCCTCGCAAACAGCATAATCAATATCGGCACGGAGGGTGTGAAGAGGAGTACGGCCTTCCTTAAATGTTTCAGAACGGGCAATGTCGGCACCTTCAATACGGCCCGATACCCTTATCTTAATACCATCTGCTCCCATACGTATGGTAGTAGAAACAGCAGTTTTAACAGCTCTTTTATAGAATATACGGCCTTCAATCTGGCGGGCTATGCCTTCGCCTACAAGACGGGCATCCAACTCCGGACGCTTGATTTCAAATATGTTGATTTGAATTTCTTTCTTGGTGATTTTCTTAAGCTCTTCTCTTAGTTTATCTACTTCCTTACCACCTTTACCAATAATGATACCCGGACGGGAAGTGTTAATAGTAACCGTGATGAGTTTCAAAGTCCTCTCGATGATGATACGGGATATGGAGCCTTTTGAAAGACGTGCGAGCAAATAATTGCGGATTTGTTCGTCTTCCACCAGCTTATCGGCGTAATGATCTCCTCCATACCAGTTGGAATCCCAACCTTTTATGATTCCGAGGCGAACTCCTATAGGGTTTACTTTCTGTCCCATGTTTTGTTTATATTGAGTATTATGTTTATTCTTCTGTTGTTGTATCTGTTGTTTCCACTACTTCTGCATCTTGAACTTGTGGTTCTTCAAGCAATTCTTCACCTTGAGCCACAGCTTCATTAGCTCCATCTTCCATCCTCTTGTTTACAGCAAGGATAATGTGGTTAGAACGTTTGCGGATACGGTAAGCTCTTCCTTGTGGAGCCGGGCGGAAACGCTTTAATATCGGAGCGCCATCTACTCTCACTTCGCTTACAAATAATCCGGCATCTTCCGCTCTTTCGCCTGATTTTGCTTCAAAATTGGCAATTGCAGAACGAAGCAGTTTTTCCATTCTTTTAGCGGCATGCTTGCTGCTGAAATGAAGTATATTCAGCGCTTTGTATACATCTACTCCTCTTATCAGTTCAGCCACAAGGTTCATCTTGCGGGGTGATGTGGGGCAATTGCTAAGCTTGGCCACGTAAGTGGTCTTCATAGCTTCTTTTCTTGCGTTTGCCGTATTGGTTTTTCTTGAGCCCATTGGTTATTCTGTGTTAATTCTTTAGTTTTAGGATGCTGGTGATGCTTCTGCTTTACGGTGACCTGCGTGACCTCTGTAAGTGCGGGTCGGAGCAAATTCGCCCAGCTTATGACCTACCATGTTTTCGCTTACATAGATGGGAATAAATTTGTGTCCGTTATGAACCGCAAATGTGTTTCCTACAAACTCAGGAGAAATAGTGCTGCGGCGAGACCAAGTTTTAATAACCGTCTTTTTAGCGCCTTTATTCATTGCGGTAACTTTCTCTTCCAGTTTGAAATCTATGAATGGTCCTTTTTTTATTGAACGTGCCATGCTATATTAGTTTTATTATACTATTTTTTTCTTCTTTCAAGAATGTGCTTATTACTACTCTTCTTAGGGTGACGGGTCTTGTACCCTTTCGCCGGAATACCTCTCCTGGAGCGTGGATGACCTCCTGAAGCCTTTCCTTCACCACCACCCATTGGGTGATCTACCGGGTTCATTGATACACCACGGTTACGAGGGCGACGGCCTAACCACCTTCTGCGGCCTGCTTTACCATGAACTTCTAAGCTATGATCAGGATTAGATACGCTTCCTACAGTTGCCATGCAAGCTGCAAGCACCATGCGAGTTTCGCCGGAAGGCATCTTTAAAATTACATAGTTTCCGTCGCGTGCATTCAAATTGGCATAAGTACCTGCTGCACGGGCTAACTTAGCTCCTTGTCCCGGACGTAATTCAATATTGTGAACGGTAGTACCGAGTGGCATTTCACCTAATTTAAGCGCATTACCCACATTCGGAACAACACCTTTGCCGGAGAGGAGTTTGCTTCCTACTTTTAAACCGTGCGGTGCA
>Ga0207038_10014_pt1 | contig 50715 bp, 41 predicted proteins | sample Alteio_BWMinCont_76_FD_153285 | JGI IMG/M metagenome (GOLD analysis project Ga0207038, IMG submission 153285) | Enriched cells from forest soil in Barre Woods Harvard Forest LTER site, Petersham, Massachusetts, United States -... | ecosystem: Environmental > Terrestrial > Soil > Temperate forest >...
ACAGGAAAAATATTTATGGCAGGCGGTGGTGGCGCCGGCGACCAGAACGATGGAGATGGTGGTTTAGGTGGCCGGGGAGGAGGCATGGTGTACCTCATGAGTTATGGCACAGTTTCCGGATCTGGACAAATAGTTGCCAACGGTCAAAATGGTTTCAATTCTCACGGAGTGGCCGCCATAGGTCATGCTGCAGGTATAGATGCCGGGGGTGGCGCAGGTGCTGGTGGAACCGTCATTGTTAATTCAGTGGGACATATATCCGGTATTTCACTCGTATCAAATGGCGGTACAGGAGGAAGCCAGGCTTTGACATGGAATTTTAGTACCGATGCGGAAGCTGAAGGCCCAGGGGGCGGCGGAAGCGGAGGATATATTGGAAGTTCTAACTTCGCTGGATTTGAAAGTGTAATTGGAGGACCTAATGGAACTACCAATGCAATACCTATGACTAGTTTTTTGCCAAATGGTGCTACCATAGGTAGCGGAGGGTCTACCATTGCTAATCTTACTAATTATTATCTGTCTGCTAAAAATGATACAATTTGCAGCGGCAATAGTGTTATCTTATCCGCATCTGCCTTGGGAAACCCTCCGCCAGGAACCACATTAGAATGGTATACTGTCGATAGCGGCGGGACGGCTATTGCTACAGGCCCCACTTTTACAACTCCCATTTTAACTAAAACAACTACCTATTATGTGGGAAGTTGTCCAGGGACATATCGTATAGCTGTCACGGTAGTTGTTGGTGGTGTTGGTAGCGTAAAGGTATCTCCGGACACCGGTATTTGCCTCGGCTCTTCTGATACTTTACATGCATTTGCGGTAGGTGCCATCTCTTATTCCTGGCTACCTGTGACAGGATTAAATAATCCGAACATAGCGAACCCAATAGCAACTCCAACCGTCACTACTACTTTTACTGTTTCAGTAAGCACCAGTTGCGGAACAGCTTCCGCTTCTGTTACTGTAACAGTTGGTACGCCGCCAAATATAAATCTCAATACCAGCAATAATCCTATATGTGTAGGCCAACCGGTAACTATAACAGCCGGTGGCGGAACTACCTATTCCTGGAGTAATAATGCAACTACTTCATCCATAACCATAACCCCTGCAGCAACAACTACTTATTCTGTTGCTGTAAATAATAATGGGTGTGTGAAAGATACGAGTGTAAAAATTACGGTTAACCCCCTTCCCAAAGTTACAATTAGCGGCCGCGACAGTATTTGCGAAGGCAGTGCAACTACCATTACTGCCAGTGGAGGGACAAGTTATACTTGGAGTAATGCGGCTACTACTTCATCTATAACAATAAGCCCAGTTTCCACTACTACTTATTCTGTAGCTGTAAGTAATGGAAACTGTATAAAAGATACTACATACACAATTGTCGTAAATACATACCCTGCTATTAAAATAACCCCTGATACATCGATATGTTCGGGAAGCACTATAACCTTAAATGCGAACGGAGGTGGAACCTATTTATGGAGTAATTCTGCTACAACAAGTAGCATTACGGTAAGCCCATCTTCAAAAATAACCTACAGCGTAGCGGTTAACAATAATGGATGCAAAAAGGATAGTGCGGTTACAGTTAATATAAATCCATCGCCTATAGCAATTATTTCAGGAGCAAAAATGATTTGCACAGGAGAGAGAGGTATTTTACGGGCTTCCGGTGGCGGGGCATATAGGTGGAGCACTGGGGCAACAACAGATACCATAGCAGTGAATCCGGCAAAAGCAACTAACTATAATGTGGTTGTAACCGATAGCGATGGTTGTTCGAATAGTGCATCTGCAGTCATCAGTATATATAACCCAACTCTTTTTGCCTGCTGCGATGCCACTATACAATCGGGCAATTCAACTAAGCTATCTGCTTATACGGCCGGTATAACTCATTACAAATGGGTACCCGATTCAGCTATCAGTTGTGATACTTGTCCGAATATTACAGTCTCGCCGGTTGCCACAACTATATATACAGTTACGGGAACCGATTCCTTAGGTTGTTCTGTAGAGCGGATAATTATAGTGGAAGTAGAAGGTCCGTGCACCGACTTAATAATTCCTAACGTGTTTACCCCCAATTTTGCGGGACCTAATGGAGTTAATAATGAGTTCTATATTAATACCTATAATTTTACCGCATGGGCAATTTCCATATATGACCGCTGGGGTAAGGAAATTTATAATTCTTCTAACCCTGCCAAATATTGGAATGGAAAAACCGAAGGTGGAGGAGAAGCACCCGATGGGGTATATTACTATATAATAAATGCTTCCTGCAGTGGTAGCACTTTTAAACGTGAAGGACTGGTGCAGCTTATCCGCTGATTTCATCAACCGGTTTTAGCTGAATAGTTTTTACGCGATGATTATTTAACCAACCACGTATTATGTTATCCTGATCGGGATATAATTGCGACTTTTTTATAGCATACTTTAACTCTTCCGGAGAATTTGCCTGTCCTGTTATATCGGCAAAGCCGTATCCTTCAAAATGGCCATTTTCTATAAGCACTAATGATTTCTCTTCGGGGTGCCTTCCGTCATCAATAATCAGAAAATCCCGATTATCAAAGGTGTATTTCTTTACAATCTTTGAAGCCCTTTTATTATATTCTTCCACGTCTTCTTCATCTGCACAAATACCATTGCATTTTTTTATGTGATGGTTGAAACAAACTGCATCGTCATCCGTTAATCCGCAATATCTTAAGCAAAGGGTATGTTCATCGAGCCATCTTTCCAGGCACTCACGAGCACTTAGATAACTGGTAAATGAACACAAGGCATTGTAAGCTTCTTCAAAAGGGGTTATTTTAAAATTAATAATTCCATTTTCATCCTGTTGCCAATTAATAGCATGCGTAAATTTATCTGCCATACGGGCCCGGTTATATGGAGGACGATGTTTTTTTATCTCTTCCGATTCTATTAGCAATGCTACTAGTTCGCTACCTGTCAATTGAAAACTTACATCATATAATTCACTTAGTATACGTTTGCCTTTCCGCTCTTTTGTATTAAAATGGCTTAATGCACGCTGATACATATTGGTGCTTTTCCCGATGTAAATAATATGGCCTTCTTTGTCTAAAAAGTAGTACACACCACACTCTTCCGGCAGCTTCTTCAAAATATATTGCTTGATTTTATCTATCCTGGTGCCCATTATTTCTTCAACTCCCATATTCTTATATTGAGGATGAAATGACTTAAGTCGTAAGAGTAAATCGAATAATTGAGATGTTGCTACCGCATCGCCTTCAGCCCTGTGCCTCCCCTCAATAGGAATATTCAGCGATGCGCATAAGTGACCAAGGCTATAGGAAATACGCCCGGGAATCAACTTACGGCTTAGTTTTACGGTACAAAGCTTCTCCCTGCGGAATTTATATCCCAGCGAATTGAATTCTTCTTTTACAAATCCATAATCAAAGCCAACATTATGTGCGACAAAAATTCTGTCTTCGGTCATTTCCAGTATCTTTTTAGCTACCTGGTGAAATCGGGGAGCATCTTCCACCATTTCGTTAGTAATGCCTGAAATGCGGGTATACATAGTTGATATATAACATCCCGGATTTATAAGTGTAGTAAATTTATCTACCACCTGCAGTCCGTCGTGTATAAGTATGGATATTTCAATTATCCTCCCACGTGGATACTCGAATTTACCTCCGCAGGTTTCTATGTCAATTATGGCAAACATGTGGGAATAAGCTGTCGAACCAAAGATACGACAATTTGAACTAAAGTTGGGGAGCAGAGTATGTTAAAAAACCTCGCCGAGATTAAAGAAAAAGCCTCTTGATCCTTCAATTCCTATAGCGTAATCTATGCAGACATTTACATCGGAATATTTATTGAATTTAACACGTAAACCAATTCCTTCGCCTGGAAAAGCTTCCGTAAATTTTGCATCCGGCCAATTGGATACCGATGTAGCATTTACAAACACTACTCCGCCCAATAATCCATTTCGAGTAATTCCAAAACGAAGCTCGGTTTCACCGTAAACCATATCCGGCCCTCTGAATCGGCCCTGTATGTATCCTCTACCAGTATTGGCATAGGTATCCCAACCGTTACTGGGTAAATCAAAATAAGGAGCCTTCCCATCAAACGTAAATTCGTTCCAGCTCCAGAAGGCCAATACCTTACGGGCAGATAGCTTGAAGTATTTCCTGGCTTCTACCTGCACTTCCTGCCAATTATTATTACTGCCTAACATGGTTGTGTTATACCTATATAACACACTGCCATAAAATGCATCTTTCGGATTATTAATATTGGTACGGCTATCATACATGAAATGGAACACAGGCCCTGATGATGTGGTTTGCGTGGCGGTTCCGTTATACACCGAGTAATTGGTAAGAGGATCATTATCGCTAATGTTGTAATGATAATCGAAATTATATCCGAACCCGACATAATAATAAGAGTTAAAATGTCGTAGAATTTCCTGGTAAAACCGGGTATATGAGTAATCTACATTATCAGAAATGAATGCCGACGAACCTGCCCCTAAACCATATGTATACGATGGGTATTTATAGTATCGCCAGTCGCCCAAAAGGCAATATTTATTCTGGCTTGTCCATATATCGCTTATAATCGGGAACACAAACTGCTTATGAACCGAATATTGTATTCCTCCATTTATTACGGAAAGGTTAGTATTATCAGAATTATCGGTATAAAAGGATATATTTTCGGCTACCGAAACCAGCGCGCCTAATTCAAGCGAATAACCGATGGAGGGTGCAAATGAAAATAACAGTTTCCGTGGAGGGATTTTAGCCGTATCCGTTTTAGTGTATAAATGAATCTTAAATAGATGCTCCAAAATATCAGCGGCATCAACCTGTTCAACCGTATCAGGCTTCGGATTGTAAGTATTGTCTTTCATAAAACTAGTTTGCGCAACTGTACTATGGCAAGACAAGGTGAGAACGAGTATAATACTGAATATGAATTTCCGCGGTGAAATAGAACGGCAGCCCCCCACTTTTTACTGATTTTGTATAGTAGACGAATAAGTTTTAAAAACAGTTGAATGATATGCGTATATTTTTAAAAATATATTTTGGAGCCTATCAAAATTATGCTTCATTTTTTATCAGGTGCAACTACTTTGTAAAATGAAACATCTACGTATATAAAGCATTTATACAATTTATGAAAACAGAACCGGAGGAAAATAAAATAAACAGGAGATATTTCCTGCAAAAATCAATTTACCTGGCGGGTGGTGTAATAGGAGTTTCATGGCTTTTGAATGCCTGCGCAAAATCAAGCTCATCACCCAGCCCTTCAGGCCCCAGTGTTAATTTTACCATAGATATTAGTACCAAGCAGTACAATTCGCTACAAACAAAAGGGAGTTATGTATATGTAAATAATACCATAGTTGCACACGACAACAATGGCAATTATGTGGCACTTTATGATGTATGTACCCATGCCGGTTGCACCATTTCATTCAATGGAACAAGCCAATTTTCATGCCCATGCCATGGCTCTATATTTGACGAAAATGGAAATGTGCTTCAGGGGCCTGCTACAAGCCCTTTAAAGAAATATACTTGTACATTGAATGGAACTATGCTAACCGTTGCTGGGTAGTAATTGGTTCTTATCGAAATTAGAGCTTAACCCGGATTCCAACAGCAGCATCAAAGTCAATATCAAACATGCGGGCTAGTGCAATTAAGGGGCCGGTTTCAACAAAAAGCTCAAGCGGTAATTTCTTAGGTGTAAAACTCAAGCCGAATATAGCCCTTGCTCCTAATTGAAATCCATTATCTTCCAAATCAGTAAATCTTTCATTTCCAGGTTCTCTACTGTAAAACATGTCTGTAGTACCTTTTGCGAAAGCAATTGCCAGTCCGCCGCCGGCATAAGCTTTGAGCTCCGTTGAAAGAAATGGATCAAACGTTTTTACTCTATCAATCTGCAAGCGTGGTGACCCAAAATAATCAGGGCCGAAACTAATATCCAGCGCTTTTCCATTTCCTAAAGAATATTTCATGGTTATTCCTATAGGGTCGCCAATCATTAAGCCAACGCTAATATTTTTCCTGGCTGTATCCTGAGCTTTTAAAGTTTCAACGGTATGAAAAAGAATTGTAAGGGTAATAATGAACAGTATTTCTTTTTTCATGGTTCTGTTTCTTTTATAGCAATATAACATCAATTTAGGTCCTTAATTAATCTTTACTAAATTCTTTACGTGTAATATATTTTCCGGCAAATGCTGATATTACTATTAATATAGCAAGCAGCATAATAAATTGAACAATACCAATTTTCTGTATTACCTCGTTCCAATATGGGCCAAGTGTTTTACCTACCAACACAAGGCCTCCACTCCAGGTTATGGCAGACAAGAGTACGGTTGTCAAAAAAGCCCGTGGTTTTATTTGCAATATGCCTGCCGCTACCGATATATACCCGCGTAAAAAAGGTGTAAGTCTCCCCAAAAATATCGTCCACACGTTTCTATTGTTAATACGTTGTTTTAATTTTTTAAGTTTCCGTATGAATTTTGTCAGCACTCTTGGCGGACACTTAAATATGTATTGCCTGCTTACTAAATAAAAGATAAAGTATAATATACTTGTACCGATAAAATCTGCAGAAACAGCAACAAAAAACACTTTTAGAGTATTTAAAACGCCCAAATATGCCAGGTAACCTGAAAAAAGAAGTACAAGCTCATTAGTTAATGGATTAGGAACACCTATTTCCTGAAGAAAAACAAAAAGGAAAATGGCTACATATCCATATTCCCTGATAATATGATCTAATTCCTCTAATCCCATTTTCTGCAAGGATACATTAAGAAGGGTATGCTATTTTTTTATTAAGAACATTATATGGGCGCAGTTGCCGTACATTATTATCTTCATGTACCACATTATGGATGTGTTTTAATATAGTAATCTCCGATTTTTTTACCCACTCACGAAACTCTTCGTTCTCACTATAAGAACCGGATAAATACGTGAGGAATTTATCTATCTTAAAAGATGTATCATATAGTCCGGCTCCGGCTCCGGCAGCATCCCGCGAATTGCAAAATTGTTCGTAGTGTCCTTCCACCGGTACCATAAACACAGGCTTACCCAAATACATGGCTTCACACACCGATTCAAAACCAGAGGTGCTTACTAATCCTTTTGAGTTGGCCATCATTTCAAGGAATTTTTTGTCATTTAGTTGATGAAATACCAGGGTTGAATCGTATTCATAATAGTCGACAATATCTTTATTATCTACAAAGCAATGTAATTTTACTTGCAGGTTCTGGCTATGCCAGTGTATAATATCTTCCATGTAACCGCTGTTCAGGAGGTAAACAAGCAGGTAGCTACCATTTGTAGTATCCTGATTCTGAACCTCTCTTCGTAACAGAGGCGGAATGATATAGATTGATTTATCCTTGCAATCGTCAAATGGATAGAAGGAAAGCGCCAATTTTTTCTTTGCACCAATAGATATTAAACCTGTCCATAATTTTAATCCGAGGCTTGCAAAAAAATGTCCTTCTGGCATAGTGTACTCAGGATGATTGAACATATAGTGATGCCCAATGCATATCATAGGTATTTTAGGGCGAAAGAACAAATAATATAAGCCTGCCAATGGCTCATAAAAATTAATAATCACATCTGGCTTATGTTTTTTTATTTCCCGGTGAATTATTAGTAAACTGCGAAAGAATTGAGGTAGTTTACTAATCACATTAAACAAAGAAGGGAGCGCTTTTATGGCTTTTGCATTTTTATCAGTAGCCATATTGGGGCTTTCAATGGGGATAACAGAAGTATCCATCCTTTCATAATAAAAGGAAGGTATTTCCCTTCGGTTGCTTTTGCCTATTAAAACCCCTAAGACATTCATCCCGGCATTTTCCACTAATTGCTTCATGGAAATAGACTGCATCATATGTCCCCGGCCTTCACCCTGTACCAGGAAAAGGCACTTTTTATTACTTAATGGCATAATGGAATTATCTCGTCTTTGTAAATAAAGACGGGAACCCGAAGAGGAGGGTTGTATGCAGAAAAAATTATTTGCAGAATATTGAAATAAACGGCTATGTTCATTTCTACGAAAAACAATACATCTATCGGTATAAGAAAAAAAATATTTTAATTCAAGAATTTATCAGAAGTGATATGTTAGCCCGAATGACCATCCAAAGAAATAGGGGTAAATGATTACAGGCGTATTTTTATTGATAGATGTTACGGCTCCATTGACAAAGGGTTCTGTATATACAGACAAGCCTCGCCTTACCAGGTAAGCGGCGCCAAAACCCAGGTTATAGGAATATTGAATGGAGTTTAATCCATAGATGTCGTTTATAGATACATCTCCTTCCTGAAAAGCGGTATTTTCCCAATGCAATGATGTTTGCTCGTAATTGGCCATATTTACAGAGAATCCTGCATCAACATAGAAACTTAACCTGGTTCCGGCCCAAAATTTATATTTAACCTGCAGCGGAATACTTATATATCCACGGGAGGAATTACCTCGTACCTGTATACTGTCGCCCAAGTGAGCGGGTACGGATGAATTAGGAATAAAATCAGTACCTGAACTGGTGTTTATAGCATAGCCAACCTGTCCATTTTCCTGCTGTTGCGCATAAATAACAGTGGGGTTTATATTATAGGAATATTTACTATAGTAGCACCCCGTTTGTATGGTCCACTTGTCGGAAATGTCGTATGATACTCGAAGTCCAATGGCCATAGTACCATCACCATCCTGGTGGGTTTTCAATTCGTCGGCCGTAATAGCGTTAGTAGGGTCATTATTTTTTGTACTCAGAAAATCATCTGTTATTCCCGGAGCATAGAATGCAGAAACTGATATTTTAGATAGTATCCCGGCTAAAGTAACCGGTTTCTTAACTGTAAAAGTTGAGTTCACCGTATCTACAACTGAATTTGCTGTCGCAGAATCCAGCTTCTTATTAATAACCGGCGTATTGTCATTTTGTATAGATGCAGTTGGTGTAGAAGGGGAGTTTGTTGGCAATGCATTGCTGGCAGGAGCTTGCTGGGAATTATTACCCGGAATGGAGATGGTTTTATTACCGTCATTATTTTCCTTAGTTACTGCAATGTTGGAGTTTTCTGTTTGAGATAAACCGCTATTAGTAATTATAGTAAGATTTGCTTTGCTATTTTGTTTTTGGGTTGCGAGCCATGTTCTTTTATTGTACGATGTTACCAAGTTATTCTCAGGTTTTAATGGTGACTTTGAATTAGTAACCGTAATATGGCTAATTTCTTCTTTAGTAGAAGTATTCTTTGTGGCTGAGGATGAGTTTTCAATTGTTTTGGCTGCTTCTTTAAGGGTTATATTTTGGTTCATGATGGTTGAAGAACTTGAAAGCGTATTCACCTGTTGTTTTATGTCATTTACCTCATTACGCATAGAAACGCCATACCACACCATCAGCAGCGCTATTGCTGCCATTGCATAAAAGCCTGTTTTCCACCTTAAAACCCGTTTCCTGCTAAGGCTGCCTTCCCGTTGAAGTATATCTTCATACGCCTTATTCCAAAACCCCTCCGAAGGTTCTATAGAACCCGATGCCAGGGCTCCTCCGAAAATTAGTTTTTCAATATCCTGGTCTTTATAATTGTCGCTCATGGTAGTCTCGTTTTTTAGCTGCTATTAAACTGTGATTCAATTTCTTCCTTAATAACATGCGTGCATGAAATAAATTCGATTTGGAGGTGCCTTCCACAATGCCCAATTTTTCTGCTATTTCCTTATGGTTCATCTCCTCAAAAATATATAGATTAAACACCATTTTATACATGGGGGGAAGACTTTGTATCATTTCCATCAATTCCTCCGATGCAATATTGCTTCGGACATCATTTGTATCTACTAATTCATGTTGTACATTTTCTATATCAAGCAAAGGAAAAATTTTGGAGGTCTTCCGGTAGTGTTCAATAGCTTTATTTACCATAATCCGGCGTATCCAACCTTCAAAAGAACCTTCTCCTTTAAATTGAGATAATTTATCAAATACCGAAATAAATCCCTCCTGCAAAATATCTTCGGCTTCTTCTTTATTGGCTGTGTAGCGGCAGCAAACAAAGAGCATTTTGGCCGCAAACCGCTTATAGAGCATGCGCTGAAATAGAGGGGAGCCTTCCAGGCAGCCTTTTATTAATTCTTTATCTGGTAACTCCAAGGAATTATGCTTTGTCTCTTATATAGACGATAAAGATAAAGAAGTGGTTGCGTATGGAACGTAACTTTAATCAAATGATTGAAAATAAGGTATATAGGCAAAAAACACGAGTGATAGGGAGAGAATATATCCCCTGATTATATAACTCCCCCTTTAATCACTACGTGTCCTACCAACTATTTTATTACGATGACCAAATATTTCGACTGATTCCAGAAACTTGCAGGGTTGGTAATGTGCAAAGTGTCACCCGATACATTATATGAGCTTGCAGGATGATTGGTAACCAATTTTTCCAGCTTACCGTTTATAGGAATGGCATTCAGTTTGGTCATATCTGCCTGTGTAAAATGGTCGGTAGTCAAGCCAGCTTCCAGTTCAGTAGCGCCACCAAGCCCAATAACCTTACCTTCTTTAGTGACAAGCCCTTCCTTTTTCAACTCTTTTTCAGTACCAATTGCATAGTAAACGGTATTTATGGCCGAGCGCATGGCATCAATCTCCTCTCGTTGTTTATGTATAACTGAAATGCTATCATCAAACTGCTGGTTTACAGTCTTCAACGAAGCATTGCTTTCAGCAAGCTTGGTTTGTAAATCAGCTATTTGCGCATCTTTTTCAGCTAATTCTGCGGTAAGGTGTTTAATCACTTTTTGAAGATCGTAATCCTTTTTATCTTCTTTCTTTAGTTTCCCTTCCAACAGGTAAATCCTTCGGTTTTCTCTTACCACCCTTGCATCTAACGCTTTTATATCATCTACTACGGAATGAGGTGGTTCTCCATTCTTTCCAGCAAGAGTTACAATCTTTTCTTTCGATTTGATGCTGTCAATATTATTCTGAATCTCATCCAATGTTTTTACATATGAAGTAATAGCAGAATCCTTTTGTTGGGCTTGTCTTGTTAATACCGAGTCTTGTAAATGCAAAGCCTGGAGCTGTTGCACTTGTTTTGAATTATCCGTGCATGCAGCCATAACAATGGCAAAAGCAGGGATATATATTAGTCTGTTCATAATTTAATATTTAAATATTTATACTAGGTGAAGCAGGTAATCTTTAGTCCAGATTACTCGGTAGCAATTATTTTTTTAATTCATCAATGATTTAAAGTCCGCATCATTACTGTATTTTATAAACTCACAATCTGTTTTAAGTTGTGCTTTTAGAGATGGATCTTTAGCCAATGCGGTTTTTAAATCATTCATCATTTCGGATTTATTACCCGTACGGGCTGCAATAATGGCTTTCAAATAATAAGTAATTGCACTGTTATTGCTCGAAGCATCTAGGGTTGATTTAGCTCCTTCAGGGTCGTTGTTCAGCACTTTAGCAAGCGTTGTATTGAACGTATTAAATGAACTCATATTCGAAACGGCATCAGGGTAATTCCCCGTTTGAATGTCAATAATACCCATATTGTAAGCCACATCAGGTCCGGCAGAGGATGCGTTTTTATAATATTGCAAGGCCTCGTTTCGATTTCCATTCAGATGAGCTATTACCCCGAGGTTATTTTGTACAACGGGGTTATTAGTTGACAACTGACCAGCCTTTTTAAATTGTATTTTAGCATCGGCCAGGTTGTTCTGTATCACCTCGACATAGCCTATATTATTGGCGCATCGCCAGTCATTTGGATATTGTTTTGCAGTTGTTTTATAAATATCCAGTTTCCTATTAAGGTCGTTGGTGAGTGTGGCGGCATACAATAATTCTTCCTCAGTAAGACTTGCAGGATCAGAAGTCGCCAGCGATTTAATCTGTTCATCTGTCGGGCTTTTCTTTTCAGCATCTAGTACAATAATTGCTCTTCTCAGCTTTGGAAGTACCGACTCTGCCAGTTCCTTATATGTAAGGGAAAGAGCTTTTATTTCTTTCATCCGCTGGTCATGGTCGTTGTACATTGATAATACTCTTAAAATAAGAGCCTTATCTTTAATTTTCGACTCCTCCACACGAGTTTTAAATCCATCCCAATCCATGCCGGTTGCTCCAACCTTATAAAATGATTCTTCGGTGCCAAATTTGGTATTGCATTTCCTGGAGTTCATCTCTCTAAATAATCCACGCATGGCTTTAATGGCCGTTTTTGCCCGGTCATCGGCTAAATGGTCATTGAACTGGGTCTCTCCATCAGGCGACGCATAGGCGGCAATACTTACGTTATTAAATGCATACCCATCCTTTATTCCTGTTTTGATAAACTCCTTCATTTTTTTCATTTCCTTATTATGCATTTCTGCACCTCGCACATACGACTGGCTAATTACATAATATATATGTGTTGTATCGCGTTCGGGGATGGTTTTACTGAAATTATCTTTTCCTAATATAACCTTATCATCGCTTTGCAATAGCTTAGCTGTAGTTATCGTACCGTCTGCAAGTTTCATAGGTGGAAACTTTTTCTTAGTATTCTCCAGCGTAGCATATAAATACAACTCATCTTTTTTCATACCGGGGACATAAGGCACTTTGGTTGTATAATTGAAATCGCCACCCTGGGCATAATGTATTTTTATACCAGTACCAGCAGCTTTTTCTCCCAGGAGTGTTTCCGATTTAAGAGGATATTCCGTTCCGTCGGAAAACCTCAGTGTGGGCACTACGGTTACAATTGCTTTCTTGGGAAAATATTTTTCAGGATATTTTACTGCTATATTAATAGCGACACTATCATCATTATCCTGCATCGGGTTTGGGGAAGCAGCATAATGAACTTTATCGGCATCTTTCGACATTTTGGAAAACCCACTGCATCCGGCCATGCCGATAGTGATTATAGAGATAACAGTCAGGGATTGAAACTTTTGTTTATTCATGACAAATCAATTAAACGAATATTAAATTAGGTACATAACACTTGTTATATCGCGCCACAACAGTCCTTTACTGCAATGGCATGAATATAAAAACAGGTTGGGTGGAACATGTAAATAGAACTTAACTGTTTACAACAATTCCTAAAATGTACAGAGGTGGTATGTGGAATAGGAAAAGCCTCTATACACTAACAAAGTGCAGGAGGTGCATGGGAAGAGAATGTCGAACGGAATTCCTGTTGCATTACTATAGAACCGGAAAAGGACAATACATGTTTTAACCAGGCAGTATTTATTGTGTTATTGTTGAGGTGTTCGCCGGTAAGTAATGTTCCTAGATGAGCTTTGTATGGTATACCAATACTTTTCCCTTCAATTCCCAAACGGAAAAGGATAGCAGTGTAACCTTTAACTGGTTTCTTATTTTCCATGCTTGCTTTCGGCAAAGCATGGATATCTTTATGATGTGTGACATTTGCATGCAGCGATTGCAATAATTTATCAGCATGAGCAGCGTCTGCTATATTCCTAAGGAAAAGGAGAGAAAATAGAATTAAAAACAAACTGCAAGATCTTTTCACCTAGGTCGGATTTATAATTCGGGTGCAAAACTATGTACAAATATTATATGAAAAATCATCCTTCCTTCATTTTTAACTTTTTTTAAACTTTCACAACCATTGCATCGAAATCTGTTTTTCCCTCAAGCTCAATGCAAGCTTAAATAAAACACTAAACTGTAGTAAAGAATTATTATTTATCTTCGCCACCCGACTAACTAATTCCTTAAAAACAATGCCAAACGGCACAGATTCACTCATTGATCAAAAATATTCCAGGCTAAATACCATTATAGGATGGTGTGTATTTTTTATAGCAGTATTTGTTTATTGGAGCACCGTGGAGCCTACAGCCAGTTTTTGGGATTGTAGCGAAAACCTTGCCGTTTATTATAAAATGGAGATAGGGCACCCACCAGGCGAACCTTTTTTGCAATTATACCAGCATTTAGTATCATTACTGGCCTTTGGCAATGTACATAAGGTAGCGCTTATTGTAAACCGGAGTTGTGCGGTGCTAAGTTCCTTTACCATATTATTTTTATTTTGGTCTACCAGCTATTTTGCCAAAAAGGTAATGACTACAAAAGGGCCCCTTACAGAAGCTTCCATGTATGCTGTTTTCGGGAGTGCATTTATAGGAGCTGTTAGTTTTATATTCGCCGATTCATTTTGGTTTTCCGCTGTCGAAGCCTCGGTTTGGTCTGCCTCTCTTTTCTCGACCACACTCATGTTTTGGTGCGCTACTAAAATGGCAAGGTCGTTGGAACCTGAACGCTGGGTTATCTTCATTAGCTTTTTAGTAGGCCTGTCTATAGGTGTTCACATGCTTTGTATACTGGTAATTCCAGCTATTGTTTTCTTGTATTTCTACAGGGAACATCAAAACAGCTCTACTCCGAAATGGGCTTTGGCATTATTAAAAATCTTTACAAAAAATGATGCTAAACAAAAACTGCTTGCCTCATCAATTGCAGCTGTTATATTACTCGGGCTTGTAAAGTTTTTTGTAATCCCCGGTTTAATTGCGATAGTTACCAGTTTTGAAATTTTCTTTGTGAATTCCATTGGGCTACCGTTTAGCAGCGGGGCACTTATTTATGGCTTAACTATAACAGCTTTAATTATCTGGGGGCTCAGTTATGCAAAGAGAAAAAGCAAAGCAGGAACGCATACGGCCTTTATGGCTATTGCCGTATTGGTGTTGGGCTATAGTACCTATGTAATGCTTGTAGTTCGTTCAAATGCCGATCCGCCATTGAATGAAGGCGCACCAACCAATACCGTAACATTAAAGGATTATTTAGACCGTAAACAATATGGAGATTTCCCGGTATTATATGGCCCTTATTACACAGCTCCAATAATCGGATACAATGATGATGGCCCTGTGTATGTAAAAGATGAAAAGAAAGGAAAGTATGTAGTCAGCTATGAAAGTGAATCGGGTAAATATGCACCCGAATTTTGCGGATTATTTGCACGTGAATGGGATCCGAGTGAAGGCCACCCGCGTGGCTATAGAAACTGGGGTGGAACAGAATTTGATAAGATACCCTACACTGATGCGGAAGGCAACCGACAAGTAATTGACCGTCCTAAATTCGTACAGAATAACTTATCCTATTTCTTCCGGTATCAATTAGGGTTTATGTATTTCCGTTATTTATTATGGAATTTCTGCGGAAGGCAAAATGACCTGCAAGGTCTCGATCCGCAGGATAATCTGCATGGCAACTGGATTACAGGCATTCCATTTATTGATGGATTAAGGGCTCCGCAAGAAAATATGCCTGATGAATTGGGTAAAAACAGGGCGCGTAACGTCATGTATGGAATTCCTTTTTTGCTGGGCCTATTCGGATTCTTTTACATGGCAAGAAAAGATCGCCAACGGTTTAATATTATATTGGTTCTGTTTTTCTTTACAGGAATTGCAATCATTCTCTTCTTGAATCAAAAGCCTTACGAACCAAGGGAAAGAGACTACTCCTATGTGGGTTCATTTTTTGCCTTTTCTATTTGGATTGGGATGGGTGTATTGGGCTTATTTGAACTCATTTCCGAAAACCTGGGATCTGATGAGAGCCTTAGAAAATTAATGGCTATTGCGACAACTGCAGTTTGTCTTATATGCCCTGCCCTGATGGCACATGCCGAATGGGACGATCATGACCGTTCAAAACGCACAACGACCAGGGATTTTGCGATAGACTACCTGGAATCGTGCCCCCCAAATGCCATATTATTTGCTGATGGAGATAATGATACCTTTCCTCTTTGGTATGCCCAGGAAGTGGAAGGCATCCGTACGGATGTGAGGGTATGTAACCTGGAGCTTTTGGGAATGAGTTATTATGTTGATCAAATGAACCATAAGGCCTATACGTCTGATCGTATGCCTTTTTCGCTCACCCACGATCAATATAAAGATGGCACTCGTGATTATGTTCCATATTATGATAACCCTGCAGGACGCCTTCATAAACTAGGACAGTATGTTGACCTCGCCTCTGTAATTGACTTTATAAAAAGTAATAATGATGCAGATAAGGGTCAAATGTCTAATCAACAAATGGAAAACTATCTGCCAACCCGGAAATTTAAAATCCCGGTAGATAAAGACGAGGTAATAAAGAACGGACTTGTAGATAAAAGCCTTTACGATAGTATCCCGTCCGAAATTCAATGGGATTTGCCCGGCGGCGGTGGCATACAGCGTAATACTCTAATGGTGCTTGATGCTATTGCCCATAATGATTGGAAAAGACCTCTTTGTTTTTCCGCTACTTCGGGTAACTCCTTTATAGGGCTTGACAGGTACTTCCAATTAGATGGAATGGTATTTGTGCTTACCCCAATAAAAAACAGGAACCCAAATGCTCGTGATAATCCACGGATAGGTGTTGACCAGATGTATACCAATATGATGACCAAGTTCAGATGGGGTAACATGGGTTTAGGCATTTACCTCGATGAAAACGTACGCCGCATGGCTTCAGAAATGAGACAGGTATCGGGTATGCTGGCTGATGCATTAATAGCTGAGAACAAAAAAGATTCGGCTACCAAAGTGCTAAATCTCTGCCTGGATTCCATATCAGAAAAAAGTTGCCCGTATGATGGTTCTGTTATGATGATGGAAAGAGATTATTATCAGGCAGGCGATTCTGCCAAAGGCGATACCTTGGCTGAGAAATTATTTACTTGTAATAAGAAGGATTTAATCTATTACAATACCCTTACAGGAGTTAATGCCAACTACTATTCTGAAATGACCCAGGATTTCCAACTTATTGTGGAAGACCTTTATAACTATTCACGCATATACAAGCGTGGTGCATTGGAGAAAGACTTCCAGTCTCAGCTTGATAACCTGGATAAACTTGGATTATTGAAGAACCTACAGCGTCAATAAACTAACTGCTGATAAAATTGTGTATGGTAAGTGAGGAACTGTAAAATGAACATCACTTGCCATACTTAATTTATAGCCGTTGCCAATCCCTTTTTTAACTATTTTTGTCTTCACACAATTTAAAAATTTTCCATGAAGTTTTTAGTCTGCATAAGCCATGTGCCCGATACCACTACCAAAATTACCTTTTCCCCCGATGGAAAGGCTTTTAATACGGCCGGAGTACAGTTTATTATCAACCCTTACGATGAAATGGCGCTTACGCGTGCGCTTGAACTGAAAGAATCGTTAGGAGGCACGGTCACAGTTATTAATGTAGGTGCCGCAAGCACTGAACCGACTTTGCGCAAAGCTCTTGCCATTGGTGCCGATGATGCTATCCGCATTAATGCCGAGCCCACCGATGCTCTATTTGTAGCAGAGGAAATTGCTGCCGTTGCAAAAAACGAAAAGTATGATATTATTTTCGGCGGAAGAGAATCAATCGATTACAATGGAGCGCAGGTTATGCCCATGATAGCAGAGCTTCTTGAACTTTCTTCAGTTGCTATTGCCACTAAACTGGATGTAAGTGGAACAACTGCCACCTTGGAAAGAGAAATTGACGGTGGAAAGGAAATTGTAAGTGTAAGTCTCCCATTTGTAGTAAGTGCCCAGAAAGATTTTGCAGAACCCCGCATTCCCAATATGCGCGGTATCATGAGCGCCCGTACGAAACCATTGAAAGTAGTGGAGCCTGTAACGGCAGTAAAACCTACTTCATCAGTGGCATTCCAAAGTCCTCCACCTAAATCAGCCTGCAAAATGATTTCTGCAGACCACCCGGAAGAACTTATTCAATTGCTGCATACCGAAGCGAAAATCATATAATAGCTATTAGCTTTTTAAAAAAACATTTATGTCGATACTTGTATACGCCGAAGCCTGGGAGGGAAAATTTAAAAAACCTTCGTTTGAGGCAATGACCTATGCTTTTGAATTAGCAAAAACGACCAACGATACAGTAACTTCCATAGCTATCGGCCCTGTTGCTGATGATGAACTAAAAAAGGCAGGCGAATATGGCTGTTCCAAAGTGCTTCATGCCGCTGATGCTCGTCTTTCCACATTTTCACCGGGTGCTTATACCGCGGTATTAGCTGATTGCGTGGCAACAGAAAATGCTAAGACAATTATTTTCTCCCAAACATATTCGGGTAAATCACTTGCACCACGTTTGGCTGCAAAACTGAAAGCGGGACTTGTTTCAGGCGCTATTGCGTTGCCTTCAAACGCCAGCCCTTTTGTAGTGCGTAAAAAATGCTTCTCCAGCAAAGGATTTACTGATGTGGAAGTTTCTTCAGATGTGAAGATAATCTCGGTATTTCCTAATGCGCATCACATTGCAACAAATAGTACTCAGGTAACTGTTCAGGCTATTTCGCCTGCAGGTGCAGATGGTTTGTTCAATATTAAGGTGAATGAAGTTAAAAAGACTTCGGGCAAAATAGCCCTCACCGAAGCCGAAATAGTAATATCAGGGGGTAGGGGATTAAAAGGCCCTGAAAACTGGGGCATGATTGAAGAATTAGCTGATGTATTGGGCGCTGCTACAGCATGCTCAAAACCAGTTGCCGATATGGGTTGGAGGCCTCACCATGAACATGTAGGCCAAACCGGCATCACCATTTCCCCTAATTTATACATCGCCATAGGAATATCAGGGGCTATACAACACCTGGCCGGTATAAGTTCATCCAAGGTAATTGCAGTTATTAACCCTGATAAAGAAGCGCCTTTCTTTAAAATAGCGGATTATGGAATTGTGGGCGATGCATTCCAGGTAGTGCCTAAACTTATTGAGGCGGCGAAGCAATTAAAATCATCTCATTAATATTTAAAATTGGTAACTTTGCATAACGCAAACAAATCAAGCCTGGCTAGTTGGATATGAAAAAAATACCCTTGGATATTGTAGGACTATCCTACAGCCAAACACAGTCGGGCGCATACGCCTTACTACTTAATGAATCGAAAGGAAAACGCAGGCTACCTATTATCATAGGTGGGTTCGAGGCGCAGGCTATTGCTATTGAGATGGAAAACATGAAGCCCAGCCGGCCTTTGACACACGATTTGTTTAAGAATTTTGCTGAAACGTTCGAAATAAAATTGAAAGAGGTTATTATTTATAATCTCGTAGAGGGCATTTTTTACGCTAAACTTATTTGCGCTCGTGATAATAATGAAGTGGAAATAGACGCCCGTACTTCCGATGCAATTGCGTTGGCCGTACGTTTCAACTGCCCCGTATATACCTATGAGTTTATCCTTAATTCAGCAGGTATTATTATGGATGATGATTTGACAAAGGAAAGTAACTCCACAAAGGAAACCAAAGTGGAAAAGACAGTTGAAAAACAAGAAGATGATTTCCGTAAAAAAACAGCAGAAGAGTTGAAAGACTTACTGCAAAATGCTCTCGATAAGGAAGATTATGAAAGAGCATCACGAATAAGGGATGAAATAAATGCCCGTCGTAAATCCTGAAAAAGATTCAATTAGAGCAATTTATTGGTTATATTCCCGTTTTTAGGAGAAATCATAGTACAAAAAACAGTTTGCCATTGAAAAGTCCATATTTGTATAGTCATAGCTATCTACCCACATTTTTATTGCTGTTCTGTTCATTATTTTTTTTCCAGTGCAAAAAGGAAATGACCACTACCAGCTCTTCAGCCAAACTTTCCTTTTCCTCTAACTTGGTATTTTTTGATACAGTATTTGTTTCGCAAGGGTCTTCAGTCCGGATATTTGTAGTGCATAATAATAATAACCAGGCAGTGGTTACTTCCATAAAACTGCAAGGCTCTTATACTTCACCTTTTCAAATAAATGTGGATGGAGTAAAGGGTACAAGCTTTAATAACGTTAAAATACCTGCTAATGATAGTATTTACGTATTTACACAAGTAAATGTAGATCCGCTAAACATAAATAACCCCAGTTTAATTAGAGACTCGCTTGTATTTACCACCAATGGCAATATACAATGGGTAGACTTGGCGGTTTTTGGCTGGAATGCTTATTATTACTATCCAAATATATTTCCTGCTACCGGGCCTGCTTATTCTCAAATAAATGCAACCGATTCAGTTTGGAAGAGCGACAAACCTCATGTTATTTTCGGATATCTTCGTGTTCCTCCTGGGCATACACTAAGCATTGATGCCGGAACCGGTATTTATATGCACGATAGCGCCGTAATATTGGTTGATAGTGCAGCTACTTTAAATATTAGTGGAAGCTATACGAACACTGTAACTATTCAAGGAGACAGGTTAGAACCATCTTACAAGAATTTCCCAGGACAGTGGAATGAAATCCTACTATATAAAAGCGGGAACTGTCATATAAGCTGGGCAGTTATACAAAATGGTTCAACAGGTATACAGGTGGATACTATAGAACCGGGCAATACTAAGCTAGCGCTTACTATGGATCATACAATTATTAAGGGCATGAGCGGATATGGCCTCTTGGGGGTAGGAGCGCCTATAACCGCTAATAATTCTGTGATTGCAGATTGTCAAAGCTGCTGTGTTGGATTATTTTATGGGGGAACTTATTCATTTTATCAATGCACGTTTGCCGATTATTGGTCCTACAGTTCAAGAAGCACCCCGCTTTTATATCTGAATAACCACTATCAGACCGCTTCGGGACAAAATGTGTACCGGCCTATGTATAAAGCATTTTTCGGAAACTGCATTATTTATGGTACACTGACTGATGAGATAAAATTCGATTCAATAACCAATAGCCAGGATTCTATGAGTTATGATTTTGAAAATTGTTTGCTGAAAACAACACAAAGCTTTACTACTAAACGTGCTCAGAATATCATTGCTAATCGAGATCCTTTATTCAATAATACTGCTGCTGACAACTATGTGCTAAATACAGGTTCTCCAGCTAAGAATGCCGGTGACCCCAACATTTCAGCCATGTATTCTAATCCCACTTCATTGGATGGTACAACTTGGCCAAATAACCCACCTACCAATGTACCAAATATAGGTGCATATTATCAGTAACCACCAAAACAAATTACCCCGTGCATAGCACAGGGTAATAAAGAATATTCAATAAATAAATTAACGTTTAGGAAACTGGAGGTTGTTCCTGCTGTGGTTGTGATTTCTCTTTATACATAATGGCAACTCCAATACCAACATAACCAAGCATCAAAATAATAGGCGCTGTAACCATGCGTTGGGTAGAGAACAATTCATAGCTGAATTGATTGGGGTCTTTTGAACCTCCGCCTGCCAACAGCATAAATCCGATTATGATAAGCACAATGCTACCGATAAGAATCATATAATTCTTACGCTCAAATGAAAATTGCATACGCGGCTTTTTATCCACTACTGTTTTTAACGGTTTCTTTGCCGGTATAGGAGGCCTTTTTACTTCAGTTGCCATATTATATTGATATTAACAGTTACCCATTGGCATATAACGTTCGCAAACAGAATCAAGCACGGCGTTTTGAGCTTTCAGGCTTTCTTCTGCGCTATTCAATGCTACAGTTTCTTGATTCGTATTAAATTCAGCCATCATGGCTTGCCATACTTTCACGTGTTCAATGTCGGCTGTTTCGTGTTCGAAGAAATATTCTAATGTTGAAGCATCGGAAATACCATAGAATTTCTTCAGACCATCAAGTTTAGAAACACTTATTTTCGGAATGTCTGCTTCATAAGCATACATAGCAGCAGTGCCTTCAGTGGTGTTTTCCATAAGACTTAACATACGGTTTACTGCATTAATAGTATTATCGGAAGGAGCATATTCGTGCAATTCTTGTTTAGAGATACCCATGCCTTTGGCAAAGTTTTCCCATAAACGAATGTGCGATTTTTCTTCTTCCAGGTTCATTTTTACATCTTCGGTAGGATTCGCGATATAAATTTTTTCAACCATTTCAGGAACAGCTTTCACCAGGTGAAAGTATTCTTTTACATATCCGCATAAAGCATGTTTGTTTAATGTACCGGCAGACCATTGTTGATAGAATGGGTGCTTTAATAAACTGTAGTGTTCCAGTTTCTTATCTAATTCTGCTTGAAAAGTATTCATGGGTTTAGTAATTATGGTTTAGATTGCAAATGTATAAAAAAAACCTATTGTCGCCAGCAAATCTAAATTGTACTTTCGCGCCTCTGTTAAACAATGTTAAGTGCTTATGTTGAAGCCTATAGCAATCCTATTTAGTATTTGTATTTTAGCATCTTGTACCCCATGGAGAAGTTTTGATAAAGAAACGCATCCACAGGTGCCTGATTATGGCGATACAACAGCATGGGCTTGTCTTCCAACACACCATAATGCATCAGATACGGTGCCGCCAAATTCAGGCGAAAGAGATATGCAGGCTACTGCCGCTGTAGATGTATTTTACATTTATCCCACACTTGATTTTAGTGGGGCTAATTGGAATGCTGATATTCATGACAGAAAACTTAATAAACGAATAGAAGAAACTGCTATACGGGTGCAATCTGGGGCCTTTAATGGTTCTTGCAAAGTATATGCGCCCCGCTATAGACAAGGCACTCTGGCTTGTTTTTATGATAAGGGTGGAAACGGCAAAAAGGCATTGGATTTGGCATACCAGGACATCCGCGCAGCATTTCAATATTATATAAAACATTATAATAAAGGATGTCCCTTTATCATTGCCAGTCATAGCCAGGGAACGCTGTTAGCTTATCAACTTTTGCAGGAGTGTGTAGATACTACAGCCTTGCGCAAGCAATTAGTGGCCGCCTATTTAATAGGTTATCATATTGAGCCGGGATATTTCAAAAATCTGAAACCCTCTGATTCTGCTACTCAAACCGGTGGCTATATTACTTGGAATACGGTAGAAATGGGAGGGGAGAATAGCTCTTTAGCCCGGTTCTTCTCTGGTGTATGCGTTAATCCGCTTACTTGGAAACGGGATACAGGACTTGTAAGCGCAGCGAATAATTTAGGAAGCGTAAATTTTACGTTTAAGAAAATAGATATGCACGAAGTAGGCACTGCTATACGAAAAGGGGTTCTTACCGTAACGCCTCCGGTAGATAAAGGATACAAAACATTTCGTACCGGATGTCATATATACGACTACAACTTTTTTTATATGAATATCCGCCAAAATGTGGAGCAACGTGTAAAGGCATATTTAAGCTCCCATTAAAGTGGCATTTTTTCTACCTTCGCACCTTTAAAATTAAATTCAAGCAAGAATGAAGAAGGCATATATATTCCCCGGACAAGGCTCACAATTCAAAGGCATGGGAAAAGATCTGTATGAAAGCTATGCAAACGCAAAAGAATTATTTGAAAAAGGGAACTCTATTCTCGGTTTTCGTATCACTGATATTATGTTTGAAGGCACTGATGAAGATTTGAAACAAACCAGGGTTACACAACCTGCAATCTTTCTACATTCTGTAGTGTTAGCTTCTCTATTAGGCGATAATTTTAAGCCGGATATGACAGCAGGGCATTCATTGGGCGAATTTTCTGCGCTTACAACTGCGAAAGCTATAAGTATTGAAGATGGTTTAACACTGGTATACAAACGGGCCATGGCTATGCAAAAGGCATGTGAGGCTACACCATCAACCATGGCAGCAGTGCTTGGCTTGGAAGACGCTAAAGTAGAAGAAATATGCGCATCTATAAAGGATGATATTGTAGTGGCAGCTAATTATAACTGTCCCGGACAATTGGTTATTTCGGGCACCGTGCCCGGTGTTACGAGAGCCTGTGAATTGCTTAAAGCAGCAGGAGCAAAGCGTGCATTGATTCTTCCGGTAGGTGGGGCATTCCATTCTCCACTTATGGAACCTGCAAGAGTAGAGCTTTCCAGGGCTATTGAATCAACACTTTTTAATAAACCCATTTGTCCTGTTTACCAGAATGTAAATGCTTCGCCTGAAATGGAACCAGAAAATATAAAACTTAATTTAATAGCCCAGCTTACTGCACCAGTACGCTGGACGCAAACTATACAACGCATGACCGCTGATGGAGCGACACAGTACTATGAAGTAGGACCCGGAAAAGTACTTCAAGGATTAGTAAAAAAGATTTCTCCGGATGTAGAAGCTATAAGCGCCCAATTATGAAAAGAAGTGCAATTACAATACTTGTTATCTGGTTGAGCGTAATTTCGGCTCACGCCCAGTTTTTTAATGCAATCGGAATTGCCGCGGGGCAAAGCTTTTCCAAGGAACAGTGGAGCACCGAACAATGGCAAACACAGGAAAAATACCTGGAAGGACTTAATATTGCTGTATTTGCCGACTTTTTTGATAACCCCAATTTTCAATGGAGGTCTGAGATAATGTATAACCGGTTAGGGACAAAAGAGTATGTCCAAACAGTGCAGTACGTTAATAAGACTGACTATCTCTCTTTTAATAATTACTTTAAATGCAGTCTCCCGCTTTTTAGCTGGACTCCGTATCTGCTTATTGGCCCCAGATTGGAAGATTTAAATGACAGGGTTGCGGGGATATTTCCAGATGCCATAGCAGGAATGAAAAGCCTTCATCTATCGGCTGCTGTGGGTATAGGCATTGAAAAAGTTACCTTCGGCACCCTTAAACCATTCCTTGAAGTATTTTATAACCGCGACATTACTCCTTCATTCAATGGAGAAGTCATCTCCAATTCACCCAATTTAATGCCCGGCCCCACAATAGCAGAAAAAATAATGACTCAAGACGTTGAGTGGAGGGTTGGATTGAAACTCCCGTTGCAAAGAAAAACGAAGTGCCCGCATGTTGATAATTCAGCAGGGAATCCTGCCGGGGCAAAGTGATTAGGTTTTTACTACTTCTGCTAACCCAGAAATAATTTTTTCTGTCGCTCCTTTTCCGCTAGATATATAAGATGTGCCGGAATCTCCACAGGTTTTCCGATAGTCTGAATCAGTTAAAAGCTTTGTGATGATTGTAGCTAACTCTTCTGCTGTAGAAATTAAAAATCCTCCACCTCGTTTTAGCAGTTCCTCAGCTTCGATAAACTTTTGATGATTAGGTCCGAATACTACAGGGATCCCATAAACAGATGCTTCCGTAAGATTATGGATACCCCTACCAAATCCGCCACCTACATAGGCTACATCTCCATATCTATATAAATAAGATAGCAATCCAATTTTATCTATAATCAGTATGTTCGCATTGTTACCTCCTGTCGCCTGAGAATATCGTATGGAATCTGGATATTTATTTTGAATGTTTTTAATCCGACCTTCACTTACATCATGCGGGGCAACAAGCAGTTTTATTTTTTGTCCGGATTGAACCAATTTTTCAAATATCGGAAAAATGAGTTTTTCATCTTCTTCCCAGGTGCTACCTGCTATCCATAGTTGTGAGTCATCCTTAAAGTTTTCGACTGTAGTATCTGAAAAAGATTGCTGGGATATATTGATAACCCTATCAAAGCGGGTATCCCCACACACTATCACATTATTTATCCCTATGCTTTTTAGCAATGCCTCTGAATTTATGTCCTGCACAAAAAGAGTATTGTAAAAGTGTAGCGATTTTCTAAACCATGCACCTGTACTTTTGAAGAAATACTGGTCGTCCCTAAATTTTGCAGAGATAAGAAAAGAGGGGATTCTTCTATTATGAAGTTCATTTAAATAATTAAACCAAAACTCATACTTCACAAAAATGGCTATGGCTGGCCCTACTGTTTCAATAAACCGCTTGGCATTGGTGGGCGTATCAAGGGGTAGATAAAAAACATAGTCTGCTTCTTTATAGTCTTTGCGCACTTCATATCCCGAAGGGGAGAAAAAAGTAAGAAGTATTTTATAATGTGGAAACTTCTTGCGGAAGGTTTCAATTACAGGCCTCCCTTGCTCAAATTCTCCTAATGAAGCGCAGTGAAACCAAGCAATTGGCGAGGTAGAAGTATCAATAGCTTGCTGTAAATTTGAAAAAATATTCTTTCTGCCCATTCTCCATTTAGCCGCCTTTGCATTAAAAGAGCTCGCAAGGAAAATAGAGAATCCATACAGCCGGATACCTATGTTATAAAGAATTCTCATTGAGGGGAATTAATCCATATTTTGTATGAGGAAGGTAAATCAGTTAACTCAGGCTTTTTATCAAATATGCCATAAATGGCCGAGCCGCTTCCTGTCATAGATGCATATAAAGCGCCTTGTTGATATAGTAAGTTTTTCAGTTCAGCCAAAGAGGGATTAGCTTTGAAAATAGGCTCTTCAAAATCATTTGTAATAGTTTCCTTCCAGTTATCTATTGGAGCTTGTATTAAATCGCTTAGGCTACTTTGTCTCTTATGTGACTCAATAATACTGTACGCATTCTTTGTATCTATATGTATTTGCGGATATACAATAGCAATGTAGTAACTATTTAAATCAAGCTTGATAGGGTTACTGATATTCCCGGTTTCGGTAACCAATGCAGGTTTATTTTCGATAAAGAATGTGCAATCGCTTCCAATTTGCGATGCATAAGCCTTCAATTCTTTCTTGCTTATATTTAGCAGAAACAAGTTATTAAGCAAGTTCAGAAAAAAAGCGGCATCTGCTGACCCGCCGCCTAATCCAGCTCCCATTGGAATACATTTAAGAAGCCAGAGATGAAGCGAAGGAAGTTTATGTTTTATACCTAATAAATTATATGCTTTAACACAAAGATTACTCTCAGGCGAACCTTGTATTGGGATTCCAAATGTAGATATGTTGATAATTCCATTTCCTTCTTCTTGTATTGCTTCAATGGCATCACACCACTTTACCGGATAGAAAATGCTTTCAATGTTATGGTAACCATCGGTGCGTTTTTCAAGTACATTGAGCCCAATATTTATTTTAGCATTTGGAAAAGAAATCATATTAGGTACTTATGATTGTTTGAGTTTTCGTTTCCGTACTATTTCTTTGTTAATACACTTAATGAGCATAGGGCCCTCATAAATAAAACCCGTATAGAGTTCAATCAAGCAGGCACCAGCATCTAGCTTTTCCATAGCATCTTCTACTGAATGTATTCCCCCCGAGGCTATGATGGGGAATACTCCTCCCGATTTACTGGAAAGATATTTTACCACTTCGGTAGAACGTTTTAAAACAGGCTTACCGCTTAATCCTCCATTTCCAAATGGAGTGGTATCTGTTTTCAATCCTTCTCTTGAGATGGTTGTATTGGTAGCTATAACACCGCTAATTTTACAATTTTTAACAATATCTACTATATCATCTAACTGCTCGTTGGTAAGGTCTGGCGCTATTTTCAGGAATATAGGTTTGGTGCGAGGGTGTTGTTCATTTTTCTGCTGCAACCCTGAAAGTAGATTAGTTAAGGGTTCTTTTTCCTGTAAACTCCGCAACCCCGGAGTATTAGGCGAACTTACATTCACTACAAAATAGTCTACATGCTCAAATAGCGCATCAAAGCATGTATTATAATCACGAAAGGCATCTTCATTAGCTACTTCTTTGTTTTTTCCGATATTTCCACCAATAATTAAACCCTGCTTCCGGTCTTTTAATCTTTCAGCAACTTTTTCTATACCGTCGTTATTAAAACCCATGTGGTTAATTAAAGCGTTGTCTTTGGATAAACGGAATAAGCGAGGTTTGGGATTTCCGGGTTGGGGGAGGGGAGTAACCGTTCCAATTTCAACAAAACCAAATCCGAGGTTACCCATCTCTTTATACATGATGGCATTTTTATCAAACCCTGCCGCAAGCCCAACAGGATTAGGAAATTTAATACCTGCGACTGCCGTTTCAAGAGTGAGATTATTCACGCAAAAGCTTTTCCTGATAATCCAATTGACAAAAGGTATGCCCGAACCTATTTTAAGTAGGGTAGCTACAATACGGTGACTTGCCTCTGGGGAGAATAAGAATAATATAGGTCTGATAATAGCTTTATACATCGTTATTATATAAATATTTGGGTAGGATATTCAATATGTGTAAGATATAATCCGCAAGCGGCAACAGATGCTCCGGCACGTGAACGATTCTTACTTTCAATTATGTTGCAAAAATCATCTTCTGAATATTTTCCATTGCCTACATTCAGCATGGTGCCCACTATGGCACGTACCATATTGCGAAGAAAACGGTCGGCCGTAATAGTAAAAGATAATTTATCGCCCTGCATTTCCCAATTGGCTGATTTGATAATACAATAATCGGTTTTATTATTGGAATGTGTCTTCCGGAAACTGGAAAATTCCTTGTATTGTTTCAGCATTCCGCAGACTCTATTCATTTTATCAACGTCCAGTGGATAGGGAAAGAATAAGGTATTATTATAAAGAAAAGGATTCTTTTGGAGCGAAATATCGTAGCGGTAAGTTCTTGAAACAGCATCGAAACGGGCATGGGCATCGGGCTTTACGCTCAATATATCCTGGAATGCCATACTAAATGGAGTTACAGAATTTAATTTGTGGAGCCATTTTCTTTTTTCTTCTGAAAGTGTTTCGATAGGTGAATCAAAATGAGCAAAGAACATTTCTGCATGCACTCCTGTATCTGTTCGCCCGGCACCCATTAGCTTAACAGGATGATTAAGGACCTTTGCAATGGCAGTATTACATATCTCCTGCACGGTATCAGGGGAATTGCTTTGCTCCTGCCATCCGTGATAGTCAGTTCCCTTAAATGAAAGCTGCAGAAAATAGCGCATGACACAAAAGTACGTTTTATGTACATAAGCATTGCACAATATGAACGGTAAATTATAAGCCGTTCTATGCATTTATTGGTCTTGTTTTCAGGAATTAGTGCTATATTCGTGCTTCATTTGCACTGGTATTTAATGAAGAAGATTTTTATAATAATTGTAGCATTTTTAGGTTGTTCCAATCTCTATGGGCAATATAAGGATACCGCCTTTATTTATACGTATGGCGGAATACAGAACGATGTATGTAACCAAATAAAGCCCACAAACGATGGAGGCTATATTATGATAGGTACTTCCAACAGCTTTGGTTGTGGAAATACTGATTTTTATGCTATTAAAGTAGACTCTGTAGGCAGGCACGAATGGTCTAAAACCTATGGTGGACTTGAGAATGAAGAGGGATTTTCAGTAACACAGACCTTTGATAAAGGATATGCATTTGTTGGATTTACTGATAGTTATGGAGCAGGTGGGTATGATGTATATTTAGTAAAAACCGATTCACAGGGCAATTTTCAATGGCAAAGAACGTATGGAGGTTCTGATTGGGATTTTGGATATTCTATCCAACAATTACCGGATAGTGGCTTTGTAATTTGCGGGTTAACATACAGTTATGGCTTAGGAAATGGAAATGTATATGTTATTCGAACAAACAAAAATGGAGATACCCTTTGGACAAGAGCCATAGGTGATTCGGGATACTATAGTGTAGGGAATTCAATATGTGTGCAGGAAGATTCCTTATATGGTATTGTTGGTAATAAAACGCTTCTTAATTCAGAGGACACAAGTGTTTACTTTATATTAATGAATGATAAAGGGGGAGTTGAAAAGCATATCACTTATGGAGGTGTACATAACTATTTTGGAAATTCGATAAGTGAAGCAATTGATCATGGTTTTATTATTTATGGTTCCACAGACAGTATAAAACCAGGAAAACTCGATGAAATGATGATTCGAACAGATAGTACTGGTAATATTATGTGGTTACAAGATTACGCTTCTCCGGGGATTGGAATAGGAAGAGATGCTGTGCAAACATCTGACAATACATATATTTCAGTTGGAACAAATAATTCATATGGATTAGGAGGATATAAAATGCATATGCAACATCTCGATAAATATGGTTATTGGATAGCGGGACCCTCTTTTGGAGGCACAGGAAATGAAGAAGGAAATTCAATTGCTCTTGCGAAAAATGGGAATGTGCTATTTGCTGGCGCTACCAGTAGCCTTGGCTATACTACAGGACTAAATGATGTATATATCGTTCGTTTGAAGAATGATAGTATTGTTCAAAACTATACGCTCTCACTATACCAATATAAAGACACAACTCCCTGTACACTTGGAGTCCCTTTACAAGAACCAATGATAGTGGCGGTGAAAGTATTTCCTAATCCCGTAACATCGTTATCTACTATACTGGTTCAAGCAGGAATAGGACAAGAATACTATTCATATAACTTATATGATATGTCTGGAAAATGTATTTTGCAAAAAATGCCGCTTCAATCAGTTGCTCATGGACAATATATTGCTCATATTGGAAAAGGAAGTCTTGCCACAGGAGTGTATTTTTTTGTAATCATTAATCAGATTGGTCTTTCAGTGGCTACAGGTAAAATTATTATAGAGTGAATAATAGTACTAACCATTCATTTACTTCCCGTTTTTTGCGAAATATCTTTTTCGTATTAATATATTTTACTGGAGCATTTATACTGTTAATGATCCTTTCACAGGTTACGAAAAATGAGCCTTTTTTTTATGAAAATAGTTTATTGAACTGGGATGCCAATCAATATTATCGCATAGTACACGAAGGTTATAACGGTTACAGAGTGGCTTTTTTCCCTTTTTTCCCTTTTTTATGGAAGGTTTTAGGATGTGGGATATATGCAATGACTTTTTTTAATGCGCTGCTTTTTATTATTTCCTGTGCTATCCTTACTACCGTTTTTAATTTCTCAGCTAAGGAGTTATTCCTTATGCTTTCTTTTCCTTCTCTTATATTTATGTTCCTGCCATATACTGAAGCCCTGTTTTTCTTTTCATCGATGGTGGTTTTAATTGGGATGAAAAAAAATTGGAATTGGGTTGTATTTGTAGGTATGTTACTGGCAAGTTGCACGCGCCCTGTGGTCTATGTTTTTATACCTATCATTGTGCTAATTCTTTTGATCAGGAACGATAAACATTCCATTTTGCAAAAACTCGGTTTTTATATTCTTCCTATTTTATTGGGACTTATTCTTGTTATATACTTACAATATACAAATACACATGATTGGTTTGCATTTTTTCATTCTCAAAAAGCAGGTTGGAATAACTACATCAGGCTGCCCAAGCTCCACCTTACTTCTTGGGGAGGCGATGATATAGCGCGACTTGATGGAACAGCTTTTCTTGTCGGAATAATGGCAACAGTGGCTATTGGATATAGTTTTGTAGAGAGTAAGAGAACAGGCAAATCTGAACTTATTAATCAAGAAGCTATTTTATTTTCGGTTCTATATTTGGCTGGAATATCATGGCTTATATTGTTTACAAGAGGTGGTAGTCTGTTTAGTCTTAACCGTTTTGTTTTTGCAACTCCATTTTTCTTTGTGGCTATTTCGTGTCTATTAAAAAAAACATGGGAAGCAAGAGAATATGTTTTAATATTTATAGGAATCAATGCCTTTTGGTTGTTGTTTGGTAGCTATGTTCATATACAGGAGGTTTTAAAATATTTCGTTCTTTCTATATATATGATTTTTTTCTTATTTATATCTCACCGCAATAAATATATTGCTTTAGGTGCATATTTGATTTGTTTAATAGGAAATATTACCTTGCAAGTATATTGTTACCAGTACTTTTTAAACGGCGGATGGATAGGATAAATAAGATATTTCCCGGACTAAGAGAATCTTATTCCTTTTTTGCGCTCTTGTTTTTTTGCATGATTTTCATAATATTCAAAATTTCTATTTTGAATACTCCATTTTTCTATGATGAAGCATGGGTATACGCCCCTGCTATTCGAGAAATGGCAAAAGATGGAATAAGTCTGCTTCCTAATGCACTTTCCGATTCCTATTCCCGGGGGCACCCATTGTTATTTTTTACTGCAGGAGCTATATGGGTGAAGCTATTTGGTGGTAGTTTTATTTCTATGCATTCGTTTGCCCTCACGATAGCTATTGGTTTCGTTATCGCTTTATTTTATGTTGTAAAAAACATATTCGATTCTACAGTGGCATTGATTGCTGCGTCTATTACTCTGGTTCAACCAATTTTTGTCGCTCAATCTATTTTTGTCCTTCCCGAAATATTTTTGTCATTATGGACTATTCTTGCTTTATATCATTTTGTCAGAGGAAACAGATACTGGTATTTTCTGTTTGCTACATGTATGGTGTTAACCAAAGAAAGCGGTACGATTGTAATAGTGAGTATTTTGCTTTATCAGGCTATTTGCCTTTTTGCAAATAAAATTATCTGGAAATCCCTAAAATTATTTTTACAGGATTCTATGTTTGCTTTTCTGCCAATCTTCTCTTTTTTGATTTTTTTAGGAATCCAGCACTATCAAAGAGGATATTATTTTTTTCCGGAACATATTTCCCTTTTGAATTTCAATTGGAATGATTTTCAATATCGACTGCAATTTTGTTATAACTATACATTTGAATTACAAGGGCGTATATTCTTTACGTGGTCTTTTCTCATAGCTTTTGCTCTGTTTTATAAACCAATACCGAAATTTATACGTTTTTTTATTGCAATTGGTCTTATGATGTGTGTTAGAATTTTTTTCAAGCACGGGATATTATCAGATTGGCAAGTCAATTTATTCATAGGGCTTTTTGCAGCGGTGTTTTACTATTTTATGCATATAAAATATGCAAATGAGGGAAAATATTCGAATAAGATGCTTGCAAGCATCTTTATAATTGGAATACTATACCTTATATTTTGTGCAGTAAATGTTTTCACTAATCGGTATCTTTTTCTCTTTATACCTTTAATGATTGTATATTTTTCTTATTATGTAAAGGAATCTCTCCGGTATTTTGCCTTTTTGCCCTACGTATGGGGTACACTTTTAATGTCTGTTATATTGTATGGTATCTTTTTCCATTATAAGGATAATGGCTTGGGCGACGACTCACCTAACTACGTCCAAGGAGTTAAACTTGAAAAAAATATAATAGGCTATTTGGAGCAACAAAACCTTCAAAAAGATACGATAGATTGTGCTTTTACCGTGAATGCCGCCCTTAAAAATAAAGATATGGGTTATTTGTCCGGTGCAAGTTTTACCCATATTGTAGGTAAAATATATATGAAGCCAAAATATGTAGTATATACCAATGTTGATTATGATTCCTTATGGGAAAAAGGAAGCGACACATTAGCTCATTTTCATATCATAAAGAAATTTGAGTACGGTGCGGCAAATGGGAAAATATTTGAAAGGAATTTTTAAATTAGGGTTTACAATAATGAATACAGATAACAAATGAACAAAGAAAATAATACAGAAGGCGAACGCCTCAACAAATTTATATCGAACACTGGCTATTGCTCGCGCCGGAAAGCGGACGAATTGATATTTATGGGACTTGTAAAGGTAAATGATAGCGTAGTAGATTCACCGGGATACAGGGTAAAGCCTACCGACCGTATAAATGTAGAAGGCACCAAGATTCATCATGCGGTTAAACAATATATCTTGTTAAACAAAACCAAGGATGCCATTACCACCGTTTCGGATGAAAGAGACCGTAAAACGGTAATGGATTTAATAGAAGGAGCCACCCATGAAAAGGTGTATCCTGTTGGCAGGCTCGACAGGAACACCACTGGCTTGCTTATTCTTACCAATGACGGGGAGCTTGCCAATCGCCTCTCGCATCCATCGGGCGAAGTGCGTAAAGTATATAAAGCCCGGTTGGACAAGAGACTATCTTTTGAGGATTTAAAGAAAATCCGTAAAGGGATTATGCTGGAAGATGGTTTTGCCCAGGTAGACGAAATTGAATATTCTACAACCGAAGGCGATGATGCTGTTGTGCTGACACTACACAGCGGAAAGAACCGTATCGTACGCCGTATTTTTGAAGCCCTTGAATATAAAGTGAAAGCCCTTGACCGTGTGGGCTACGCAGGTTTGACCTTACATCATCTTCCTCGTGGAGCATGGCGGCAGCTCACAAATCAAGAGGTTAAAAGTTTAAGTGCGTTTGGCCACATTAAAAAGCAACCGAAAAAAAGCTAAAAGTGATGGCTTTTTAATAACTTTGCCCCCTTTAATTTTCACCACACACAATTAATGAAAACAGACAGCTTTGCATACCGCCATTTAGGTCCCCGTTCACAAGATGTGAAACATATGCTCGATAAAATTGGATACGCTTCTATTGACGAGTTGATAGATGCCACAATACCTGCTTCTATACGCCTTAAAAAGCCTCTGAATTTACCTGAAGCTATGCGGGAAGATGAATATGCAACCCACATTAGCGAACTGGCTGGTAAAAACAAAATATTCCGGTCTTATATAGGTCTTGGTTATTACAATTGCCATATTCCGGCAGTTATCAGGCGCAATGTGCTTGAAAACCCGGGATGGTATACGGCGTATACACCTTACCAGGCTGAAATATCGCAAGGCAGGTTAGAGGCGCTGCTCAATTTCCAAACGGTAGTATGTGATTTAACGGCAATGCCTATTGCCAATGCATCTTTGTTAGATGAAGCCACTGCTGCTGCCGAAGCCATGCTAATGCTCTATCACTCGCGCCCTGCTGAAAGACAACATGCCAATACCTTCCTCGTTTCGTCTGATTGTTTCCCGCAAACGATAGATGTATTAAAAACACGTTCGGCCCCAGTAGGTATTAATATTGTTATTGAGAACCCTGAAAGTGCTTCTACTGAAAATGTGTTCGGAGTATTACTCCAATACCCCTCATCAAAAGGAAAGGCTAGTGACTATAAGGCATTTGTTGAACGAATGCACGAACATAAAATAATGGTGGCCGTTGCTACCGATTTACTTGCACTTACATTACTCACCCCTCCCGGTGAATGGGGCGCCGATGTGGTAGTTGGTAACTCACAACGATTTGGCGTACCACTCGGATATGGTGGCCCACATGCTGCATTCTTTGCCGTTCGTGAGGGTTTCAAAAGAGTATTACCGGGTAGAATTATTGGCGTAACTGTAGATGCCGACGGTGGGCATGCATTGCGTATGGCCCTGCAAACCCGCGAACAACATATCCGTAGGGAGAAAGCTACCTCTAATATTTGTACTGCACAAGCTTTGTTAGCTGTTATGGCTAGCATGTATGCCGTGTATCATGGTCCACAAGGTATTAGGAATATTGCTAAGAAAGTACATAACCTCGCAGTTCATTTAGCTGGGTCTTTGACTGATTTGGGCTATTCCATTTCAAATACCACATTCTTCGATACAATCGAAATAAGCGTTCCGCAAGGATTTGAAGGCATTAAAACGGCTTCATTAAAGAAAGGATTCAATTTCTACTATCCAGAATCGGATGTAATTTGTATTAGTCTGGATGAAACTGCAAATGCTTCTGATATAGAAGAAATAATTTCCATATTTGCTTCTGTTGCAGGTAAAATGCCTGTGGCAAATGAAGTAAACAACTTCTCTGAAAAATATAATCTGGAAGGATTATCGCGCAGTAGCGCATACCTGACTCATCCGGTGTTTAATACCTATCATTCCGAAACGGAAATGATGCGTTACATCAAGAAATTGGAGAACAGGGATATTTCTCTTACCCATTCAATGATTTCATTAGGCTCATGCACCATGAAGCTGAATGCCGCATCAGAACTGTATCCTATCACTATGCCGGGCTTTGCAAACATTCACCCTTTTGCTCCGCTTGACCAGGCTAAAGGTTATGCTAAAATGCTTGAGAACCTTAGTAAATATCTCTGTACTATTACCGGATTTGCGGGTGTTTCACTTCAACCTAATTCAGGTGCACAAGGTGAATATGCAGGTTTGCTTGCAATCAGGGAATACCATCACAGCAAGGGAGACCATCACCGCGATGTAGTACTGATTCCTACGTCTGCACACGGTACAAATCCAGCTAGTGCAGCTATGGCCGGTATGAAGATTGTGCTTGTTAAATGTACCGAAATGGGCAACATTGATGAAGCTGATCTGGAAGAAAAAGCAAAGCAGTATAAGGATAGTCTTTCTTGCCTTATGGTTACCTATCCTTCTACCTATGGGGTATTTGAAGAATCTATCAAGAAAATCACTAAGGTAATTCACGCCAATGGAGGCCAGGTTTATATGGACGGCGCTAATATGAACGCACAAGTAGGGCTTACCAATCCTGCCAGCATTGGAGCAGACGTATGCCACCTGAATCTTCATAAAACATTTGCCATTCCGCATGGTGGCGGTGGCCCGGGCATGGGTCCTATTTGCGTAGCAAAGCATTTAAAGCCATTCCTTCCTTCGCATAGTATAATTGCTCCTAATGAAAATAAAACAACGGCCGTATCGGCTGCGCCTTGGGGAAGTTCATTGATTCTGCTTATTTCATATGGTTACATACGTATGCTGGGCACACAAGGTGTTACGGATGCAACTAAATATGCCATATTGAATGCCAATTATATCAAAACCTGTCTGAAAGACCATTATACCATTTTGTATACAGGAACCAAGGGCAACGTGGCGCATGAACTTATATTGGATTGCAACGAATTTAAGAAAACAGCCGGTGTAGAAGTTACTGACATTGCTAAAAGACTTATGGATTACGGCTTCCATGCACCTACAGTCTCCTTCCCTGTGCACGATTCATTAATGGTGGAGCCTACCGAAAGTGAAAGCAAAGAAGAACTCGACCGCTTTGTAGAGGTGATGATTTCTATTCACAAGGAAATTGACGACATCGCATCAGGCTTGGCTGATAAAACAGATAATGTGCTGAAAAATGCTCCGCATACTGCTAAACGGCTTATTTCAAGCGATTGGAATCATAGCTATTCACGTGAAAAGGCTGCGTATCCGCTCGCATGGCTCAAGGAAAACAAATTTTGGGTATCTGTTGCCCGTGCCGATAATGCTGCCGGCGACAGGAACCTGATTTGTACCTGTCCGCCTATTGAAGAGTACGCGGTGATGGAAAGCTAAGAACTAACAGCTAAGAGTGAAAATATCCGCAGGCTACTCTTAGTTCATAGCTCTTACCTTTAGTTTAAAAGCGTCGATTTTTTCCCTACCTTTGGCGCTTAAACTCTTTATTTATGGATAACTCACATACCAACGACTCTGAAAAAGGTTCATGGCTTAAGGAAAATTGGGATTTAGCAGGTATAATAGCAGTAGTAACTGTTTTGACGATAATCGTATTGTTTATTGCCACCAACACCAGGTAAACGCGCTTTCTTTAAAGCTAAGTAAGAATGAATTGTCATGCTGTCCCGATAGCTATCGGTATTATGTTTCAGCATCACACCCCTATTGTTTGCGACCCTGAAACGAGTTCAGGGTGACAAATCTCAAAAACCCTACGGAAAAAACGGGTATAGGGAAGCTAAGAGGTTAGAGCTAAGAACTATGAGTCAGGTAATTTTACTCTTAGCTCTTAGTTCTTCATTTTTAGCTGTATAATAACGGCACAAAACGGCTTATTTAATTTCATGCCCGGTTGAATCGCAATTTTTTCTTGAAATCTCAGAATCGTTTCTATCGATAGTTTCTAATTTTAACTTTCCGTTTTCGTAATACATTTTGCAAGATTCCCATTTACCGTTCTTTTCAACAGCTTCACATTGCAATGCACCACTTTCATAATAACTTTTACTTATTCCATTGGGTGTGCCGTTAACGAATGTTATTTCTGATTTTAATTTCCCACTATTATAATAAAATCTATGTAAGCCAACCGCTGTGTCGTTTATATAATTGCCTTCCATACCAATTTTTCCATTATCAAGAAAATGTTTTGAAATTCCGTTTAGTTTGCCATTCGAGTATGGTGATTCACATATTATTGTTCCATTCTTTTTGTAACCCCTTACCATTCCCCATTGTTTTCCCGAATTATATATGGTTAGGTAATATACCGGTGCACCAGTGTCAGTTGTAGGTTTTAAGCCGTATGGAGAATAGTTATAATATTCCACCCATTTTCCCTGTTTCAAACCATTTACCATTAAGTTTTTAGCAGCGGCCCTATTCGTAAAGCCGCTATCAGATAAGATTTCGGTTGCATCTGCAGAATACTGCACTTCGTTGTTGCAGGCAAATAAAACCACTACTATTAAAACCAAAAATCCCTTCATTCAACAAATATAATTTTATTTTCTGTCGGGCTTTTGACAGCTCATAACTTATAATTCATCCCTCTTTCCTATCTTTGGACTCTAAAGCAAATCGTATGGCAGAAAAAAAGGAGCCCCGCAAAATAACCACCCACACCTTGCAGGAGATGAAGAGAGCAGGCGAAAAAATTGCCATGCTCACCGGGTACGATTTCTCTATGGCTCGTGCATTGGACGATTCGGGTATAGATGTTATTTTAGTGGGCGATTCGGCATCGAATGTGATGGCAGGGTATGAAACCACATTGCCTATTACTCTCGACCAGATGATATACCATGCATCTTCGGTTATAAGAGCCATAAAAAGAGCTTTAGTAGTGGTCGATTTACCTTTTGGAACCTACCAGGGCAATTCTAAAGAAGCGTTGAACTCATCTATTCGTATTATGAAAGAATCGGGTGCGCATGGTGTAAAACTGGAAGGCGGCATTGAAGTGGAAGATTCGATTAAGCGTATTTTATCGGCAGGTATACCGGTAATGGGTCATTTAGGGCTTACGCCTCAATCTATCTATAAATTCGGAACCTATACCGTTCGAGCCAAAGAAGAGGAAGAAGCCCAAAAGCTATTATCGGATGCTGAAGTATTGGAAAGAGCAGGCTGTTTCTCTATTGTTTTGGAGAAAATTCCGGCCAACCTGGCAGGTGAGGTAACCAAAAGGGTATCTATTCCCACCATAGGCATTGGAGCAGGAGGGAAGGTAGACGGGCAAGTATTGGTGTTGCATGATATGCTCGGCCTTACATACGAATTTCATCCCCGTTTTTTGCGCCGTTATGCAAACTTCTATACTGAAATGAAGGATGCCGTTGGTAAATACATTGCTGACGTAAAAAGCAGCGATTTCCCCAACGAAAAAGAACAATATTGATAAGTGAAAAATATAAAAGCATATTTAATTATTGCGATTTTTCATTTTTCATTTTTCATTTTTCACTCGGGTATTTCTGCTCAGGATAACGAACGTACTATTAAGAATGAAGCCTACAAATGCGGCGAACAACTCGTTTACCGCATTCACTACGGAATTATTGATGCCGGACAGGTTACCATAAAAATACAGGATTCATTAGTGCCTATACTTGGTAAAAAAGCCTATCATATAGTAGGCACAGGTGTTTCTACAGGAATATTGAATACGGTATTTAAAGTAAACGACCGTTACGAAACCTATATCGATGCCCAGGCGCTTTGCCCGCTGATGTTTATAAGACGGGTAGACGAAGGTGGTTTTATCATCAAGCAGGACATGCTGTTCGACCAGCAATACCATATTGTAAACAGCAATGGCAAAAAACTGAAAATGCCACCTTATGTGCAGGATATGCTTTCGGCATTCTACTATGCCCGCAGCTTCGATTATACCGACGAAAAACCGGGAAAGATAGACAGTATTATCAGTTTTGTAGATAACCAGGTTTGGCCCCTCAAAATAAGGTTTGTGCGCAGAGACACCATTACCAGCGATGTAGGTAAAATAGCCTGCCTGGTATTTGAGCCTATAGTGCAAAAAGGCCGGATATTTAAGCATGATGACGATTTGCAGGTATGGATTTCGGATGATAAAAACCATGTTCCCATCCGTGCACAGGCTAATATCATAGTGGGCTCCATTAGGTTAGATATAGTTTCGTGGTCGGGTATATTAAACCCGCCTGCCAAAACGAATTATTAACAACACCCGGTTCATTATTTTCCCTGCATTTATAGTTTAATAACATTGGCTTAATCTGTAAGCCTCATTGGTGGCCTACTTTTGCGGTATAGAAACTATAAACTTCTACGCCATGAAGTCACTGTCAGCCAAATTTTTCAGCAGTTTCATTACTTATTTTGTAATCCTGCTATTTTTTATCTGCTATCTTATTTTAAAGGGCTTATTAAAAACCCAATATTAAGTCTCTATATGATGAATAATGCAATAGAAACAACAGGATATGAGGTTTCCAGCCTTGTAAATCAGCCTATCCAAAACGCTGCTGTAATTTTTAATACAACAGAAGAAGGCAGCGAAAAATACTTGCTTTCATTCTTCGAGATTTTTAAAACCCATCATGCCGGCGAAAAATTATTTTCGTATTTGTTACGGCTCGGATTGGTTCGTAATGAAGATGGCAAGTTTATTTTCATTCCCAAGACAAGAAGCACTGTTCTCCCGATTGTATGCCTTTATAAAACATTGAATGATAAAGGTTATTTAAAGCGCATGACACAAACGGAGGCCGGTTATTATTTCTGTAAGGCTTTTGATAAAAATATGAATAACATTCGTCTTTTCTACTCTGATCAGATTAATGTCTGTATGAAGTACACCGAATATTTCTTTCATATACCCGATTACGCTGAGTTTATCAGGTAAATAGTAAAGAGATTTCCTTACTTAGTAAGTTATTTATTGATAATACTGCCTTCCCGCTGCAGGTAAGTAAATATTTTTACTTTTGCTAAACGATGAGTATTGAATCAAAGTTAGGCAGGTGGGATTTGACCATGATGGTGGTAAGTTTCGTTCTTGGCGTTGGTATATTTTTTACGCCTGCCACGTTGGCTACTAAAGCCGGCACTCCTACTATATTTTATCTGGCTTGGATTTTGGGCGGATTTGCCAGTGTTTGCGGCGCACTCAGTTTCGCGGAGATAGGGGCAAGGCTGCCTGCAGCCGGAGGCTATTACCGCATATTTTCTTATTGCTATCATCCGGCTTTTGCATTTATGGTTAACCTCACGTTGGTTGCTGTCAATTCGGGCAGTGCCGTTACAGTAGCCCTGGTTGGTGCAGAATACATAAAGCCTGTGCTTATTCCACCTGCATGGCAGGATAGTATATCTACTACCGAAATTGCATTGTGGATACTTACGGTCCTGTTTTTCCTGAATTATGCAGGTATTAAAATGGGTTCGCGTGTGCAGAATTTACTCAGCGGACTTAAAATAGCTATGGTGCTTTTATTATGTCTGGCTGTTTTCGCTAATAAAGGAACGGTTTCGCCACCTGTGGCATTTCATCATACTACCATTACTGCTATTAAGGCCTTGGGCTTATGCCTTGTTCCAGTGTTTTTTACCTGCGGAGGCTACCAGAACACCATCAACATGGGGGCGGATATTAAGAACCCGCAACGCAATATACCACTGGCTATTTTGGGCGGCATGTTTATTGTCGTCTCACTCTACTTGCTCATCAATATTGCATACGTGCAGGTAATTGGTTTTGAAAACCTTAAAACCCAACAATTGCTGGCCGCCGAATTAACCAAATGTTTTTTTGGCGATACTGGCTTTAAGGTAGCTTCTATTATTGTATTTACATCGGTGCTGGGGTTTCTGAATACTTCTTTCATGAGCAACCCGCGCATATTTTATGCTATGGCTGAAGATAAGATATTGCCGGGTATCTTTAAAAAAGTAAATCCCAAAACCCAGATACAAGGATTTGGTATTAGCCTATTCTTTCTGATGATTTTAGCTACGCTCTTTTTCCTGAAAGACAAAGAGCAGTTGCTGAATTATATCATCTTTATCGATAACCTGGCCTTGGCTTTTGCAGCGGTTACCATATTCATCCTCCGCAAGCGAATGAAGGAAACTGCCTACACAGGTTACCGCATACGAATGTTCCCCTTGATACCCATTATATTTATTGCTGTATTACTTTTTGCCTGCGGAAATATATTCATCTCCAATATGACTGAAGCCCTTGCAGGCTTGGCTATATTCCTCGGTGCTTATCCTCTTTACCTGGTGTTGAAAAGAATAAGCTGAAACTAGCTTACCCGAATATCTTCCCGATAGTTTTTAATATAATGCCCATATCTGTGCCAATGCCCATATCTTGTATGTAGCGCATATTCAGCTTTAGTTTGGCAGGCATTACCTTGTTTATATAAAGTTCTTCGGGGTTTTCAGCACTTGCCAATAATGCATTTTCTTCAGAGTATACTATAGATGCGTAATCGGTAATGCCGGGCTTTACAGTTAATACAACCCTCTGCTCGGCGGTGTACATAGCCACATATTTAGGCACTTCGGGGCGAGGCCCTACAAAACTCATATCGCCCATCAGTACATTAAATAATTGCGGAAGTTCATCCAGCTTATATCTCCGTAAATAATAACCTATGGAAGTGATGCGGCTGTCGCGCATACCAATAGTCAATGCTCCGGCCTTATCAGCGCCAGTGCGCATGGTACGAAACTTAAACAGTTTAAATTCTTTTCCATTTTTTCCTACCCTTACTTGTTTGTAGAAAGCGCCCCCGGCAGAAGTAACAAGCACAAGTATAGAGATAAGAATTAAAAAAGGAGAAAGAATAAGAATACCTAAAATGGAAAAGATAATATCGAAAAGTCGCTTTATCATTTCAATACTTCAGTTACAGCGTCTTTTACAGCTTTTGTTACAATAGCTATTTCTTCTGTGCTAAGGTTATAATATACAGGCAATGAGATTTCACGGGAAAAGTTATCGTAGGTCACGGGATAATCCGTTATTTTATATCCCATGTTTCTATAAAAGCTCATCATGGGGACAGGGATAAAATGTACATTCACGGCCACATCGCGGTCGAATATTTTTTGAATGATGGCATCACGTTGTTCTTCCGTAATATTCTTTATCCGTAACGCGAACAGGTGATAAGAAGATTCCCTATTCTCATCTTTCGATACAGGTAACTCAGCCCATTCATATACCGAAAAGAAACTATGATAGGCATCTACAATGGCTTTGCGTTTGGGTAAGGTGTCATCTTTATAACGTTCCAATTCAACCAAGCCGAGTGTAGCAGCTAAATCAGTCAGGTTGCATTTATATCCGGCTTCTATAATATCATATTTCCAATTTCCCTTTTGCATTTTCGCCATAGCATCTTTTGTCTGCCCATGTAGCGATGTTATGCTTAATTCTTTATAGATGGCAGCATTATCAAAGGGTTCTGGGAGATTGAACAACATCGCACCGCCTTCTGCAGTAGTTAGGTTTTTTACTGCATGAAAAGAAAACACAGAAATATCTGCAAACATTCCTGCATTTTTTCCCTTGTATGTTGCACCAAGCGAGTGGGCCGCATCGGAAAGAATTAATATTCTTCCCAACTTTTTTTGATGCTCGTTAGCCGGATTAAACAGGTTTTTTGATGTTTCAACAATAGCAGAGATAGCATTATAATCGCACGGCAGCCCACCGAAATCGACCGGCATAATTACTTTTGTTTTAGCTGTTATTGCTCTTTCAATGCCAATGGATGAAATGCAAAAGTCATTTTGATTTACATCTGCCAATACAGGCGTTGCTCCGCAATGAATTACCACATTTGCCGTAGCAGCGTAAGTATATGCGGGAACAATCACTTCGTCACCCGGGCCAACACCAAACCAGCGCAATGCCAGTTCAAGTCCTGCTGTGGCTGAATTGAGGCAAAGCGTTTGTGAGCCGCCGCAATATTCCGATATTTTCTTTTCGAGCAATTTGGTTTTAGGGCCGGTGGTTATCCAGCCGGAACGCAATGTTTCAGCAACAGCATCGATTGTTTTTTCATCTATGCGAGGTGGAGCGAAGTTTATCATATCACAAAATTAAACATTAAGAGGGAATTTAAAAGCCCATAAAACATGGTGCCTGCCTGTTGTTCGAGCATCGATTCAGTAAGGAAATTAAGGATAAGTATTAGCAAAAACAAGAAATAAACAAATCGCTTTTCTTTAATAGAAATAAAAACAGGAACTAAAAAATTTGCTAACAGAATCAATATACCCGGAATACCCACAGCCACCATAGTTTGCAGGTATTGGTTGTGCGTATTGAGTTTTTCGTGGTATATGCCGGTCATGCCGTCGGCCTTGTATTGGTTCATTAATGCAAGTGTATCACCGGTACCATATCCTAGTATTGGACTTTGTTTAATAATCTCCGTTGCGGCCCGCGATACAAGCACGCGAGCCTGGTTTGATTCAACAGAAGTTACATCTACCTGCTGGGTATTGATCAGTCCGTTTAATGCATTAAAACGCGAAAACTTGAAAACTCCTACAATAGCTATTCCCATAATTACAATAACTGCAACTCCTGTTTTTAATGCAGAGTAGCGGGATAAAAAATATTTCAATATGAAAATGCTAAATAGTAATACTGTAATCAGCGTGCCCATTTTCGACTCGAGCAATATGAGAATAACGAGCAGGAACGGGGCATAGATGTATATGTACCATTTTTCCCGTTTAGTAAGTTCATTACCTTTTTCAGTCAGCGCATAATACATAAATACAAATGCCATATCAATGTACATAGAGTAATAAGTAGGATGCACAAACTTAGAAAATGGGAGATAGGTGAACTGCATTTTTCCTTGCGTGAAATAGATGTCTGCCGCGATTACCAAGCAATAGATACCATGCAAAACAGCGCCGGATATAAAGGCAAATCCAAACCACTTTTGTTTTTGAAAATCCATTTTAGGCTCGGATGAAAGCACAAGAGGAAACAAAATAATGCTCAATTTTATTTGCAGATCCATCCACCCGTGCGCAACGCTTTTTGTATAGAGCATTCCGAACAAGTAAATAATACAGAGTGACGTGAACAACAATGCGTATTTATTTCTGAAACATGCAGTAAGCTTTCTTTTCAAGTCTTCTTCTGTCAGCCATAAAACCACAAACAGAATAATGCAAGGTGGAGTGAGGAATATGTAAAACGTAAGCACAAAACCAATCAGGCAAAGCACGAAGAACTTTATGTTCGTAATTCTACTTCGCATTTTTCAGGAAATTGTAAAATTTTTTCAGCAATCGTATCCCGGTTGAAATTGGCTTCTGCATAGGCGCGGCCATTCTCTCCATATTGTAGCGCATCGCCACGATTGTTATATAACAGTAGAGTATTCTTCACCAAATTATTTTCATCTTCCGGAATGAAAGCAAGTCCTGCTTTTCCCTGTTCTATGAATAGCTCTTTTGATTCACCTTCAACACCTAATAATAAAGGTTTTTTCATAGCCATAGCCTCGAACACTTTCGAGGGAATTATCCCCAGGAAAAGGTCAATCCGTTGAAGGGGTACCAGTGCTGCATCCGCTGCTTTCAATACTCCCGGCATAGTTGATTTTGGTACTGGGGGGTAGAAATAAACGTTCGTCAATTGCATTTGCTGTTGCATCGCAAGTAGTTTTTCCTTTTCAGGGCCACTGCCCAATAAAACCCATTTAATATTGGGTTTATCCTTGGTAAGGTTTGCAGCTTTCAATACCAATTCCAGTGCCTGTGCATGACCTATTATTCCGGCATACAATATAATGAAATCATCTTGTGAGAATCCGTTTTCTTCTCTCCACCGGGTTGTTGTTGTATCGGGATTATAAAAAGTTAAATCAACGCCATTCGGCAGCCAATACACAATTTTATTTGGGAAACGATCTTGAATATTTTTCACAATTCCCATAGCCTGCCCGACTATCAATGCAGATGATTTGTAAAGATACTCTTCGAGCTTGGTAGTTATATTTAACAGAGATTTATTGGTAATCAATCCCAGCTTTTCGGCGCTTTCAGGCCATAAATCCGCTACGTTAAATATGAGCTTAGCTTTCTTTACTCTTTTCAGAAACAGTGCCGAAATACCCAAAAACAAAGGTGGTGATTCGCACAATAAATAATCTACTTTACCTAATTTGAACCAGCCAATCCACATGGAAGTAAATACAAACGAAAAGTAATTCAGCAGGCGCGGAAGAATGCTTTTGCTTTTACCTACCCATATCCAGACGCGGTGTACTCGCATGCCGTTCATGTCTTCTTTTACATACCATTTCCCTTTGTATTCCTTATGAATAACCATAGAAGGATAATTAGGCATAGCAGTAAGCACTTCAATTTCCACGCCAAGCTTTTGCAAGCGCACAGCCATTTCGTACAAGCGGTTTTGGGGAGCACCCACTTCGGGGGGGAAATATTGGGTGAGGATAATGAGCTTCATTTAACTGCTAAGATATAGGGAATGAAGGTATGAGTTATCCGCCTAGGCGGATAAGTTATGAATAGCCGGTTGTTCGTTTTGAATAGGTTGATGGACAGGTAATTTGTGTTTAAATCATAAAGAAATTTGGAAAAGCAAAAAAATAACATCTATCTTTGTGGCTCGTTCATTTAAGTATTACTTATCAAGAAAGGTGGAGGGATTGGCCCTGTGAAACCTTGGCAACCTGATTATAAAGGTGCTAAATCCAACCCGCTTCAGGCGGGAAAGATAAGTCTAAGTCGAGACCAATACCCATCAACTAGTATACGCTCTTCTGGACTTTTCCTGAAGGGCTTTTTATTTTACCCTGCCGGGACTTCTTGTGCAGTCATATTTAGTGACGAATTAATTATAAATACTTAAAATAATTTAATCGTAAAATGAGTAAGAAGTTAAAAGTAGGATTGTTTGGATTTGGGGTAGTAGGGCAGGGCCTATATGATGTATTACACAAGACAAAAGGCATCAATGCCGAGGTAGTTAAAATATGTGTGAAGCACCGTGAAAAGCCCCGCCCCATTGATAAGGAGTATTTCACATTTGATAAGAATGATATTCTGAATAACGATTCGCTGGATGTGGTAGTGGAGCTGACTGATAACGCCGACGAGGCTTTTGAAATAGTGGCTACAGCCTTACGCAAAGGGAAAGCAGTGGTATCGGCTAATAAAAAGATGATAGCTGAACATTTGGAAGAACTTTATAAAATACAGCAACAGACGGGTTCTCCTCTGTTGTATGAAGCCTCTGTTTGTGGGAGTATTCCCATCATTCGCAACCTGGAAGAATATTATGATAATGACCTGTTGAATTCATTAGACGGAATTTGCAATGGCACTACCAATTATATTCTTACCAAAACTTCTGAGGAAAATAAAACCTATGAAGATGCTTTGAAAGAGGCACAAGTAAAGGGCTTTGCCGAAAGCAATCCACGCCTTGATGTGCAGGCATTCGACCCAAAATATAAACTGACTATTTTACTCTGCCATACGTTTGGGGTTTTTGTAAAACCGGAAGATGTATTTAATTTTGGCATCCAGAACTTATCTGCAGCCGATTCTACATTTACACGCGAGAAAGGATTAAAAATAAAACTGATTGCGCACACATCTAAATTAGGAGATAAAATAGTAGGCTATGTTATTCCTACCCTGATTAGCCCTGACAATATGTTCTACGCTGTGCGGAATGAATTCAATGCCGTACAATTGGGTGCCGCATTCAGCGATAAGCAATTCTTTTATGGCAAGGGAGCAGGCGGGCATCCCACGGCTTCTGCGGTATTATCTGATATTTCGGCATTAGTATATCGCTATCGTTACGAATATAAAAAGGTGGAACAAAATGGTACGCTTCCCTTTTCCAATGAGCACTTGATAGATGTATATGTTCGCTACCCGGATGAATCTTTCCTGAAAGAATTAAATGTTACCGATATTCAGCAACGCTTTTCATCTAGTGAAACCCAATATGTAATTGGAAAGGTAAGTATCGATTCCTTGCTGCGGGCCAATCTGAATGAACGAAACGATGTTTTTATTGCCCAATGGAATTAGCGTAAATTTGTAGCTCAAAAAATTAGTATGCCGAACCTATTTTCTCCGCTCAAAATAAAAAATGTAGAGCTTAAAAACCGGATAGTGGTTTCGCCTATGTGCGAATATTCCAGTATTGATGGCTTTGCCAACGACTGGCATCTCGTTCACCTTGGCAGCAGGGCTGTGGGTGGCGCAGCACTTGTATTTACAGAAGCTACGGCTGTTTCACCAGAAGGCCGGATATCACCGGAAGATTTAGGTATATGGAAAGACGGACACATACCATTTTTAAAACGTATAACTGAGTTTATCGAAAAACAGGGAGCTGTACCCGGAATGCAACTGGCACATGCAGGACGCAAGTCGAGCATGAGTCAACCCTGGATGGGGAATAAAATAGTATCCAATGAAGCAGGAGGATGGGATGTGCATGCACCCAGTGCTGTTGCCTTTAATGGTGACTATAAAGTACCGAAAGAATTAAGTATACCGGAAATAAAAAAGATAGTACAAGATTTTCAAGATGGTGCATTGCGGGCTAAAAAAGCAGGGTTTAAAGTATTGGAAATACATGGAGCGCATGGGTATTTAATTAATGAATTTCTATCTCCAGCCAGCAATATCCGGAAGGATGAATATGGTGGCTCATTTGACAATCGTATTCGATTTTTGCTGGAAATAATTGGGAGCATTAGAGAAGTATGGACAGAAGAAAACCCTCTGTTCTTGCGTATATCGGCTACTGAATGGGTTGATAGTGGTTGGACTGAAAATGATTCTATCAAACTAGCCGAAGTATTAAAAACAAAGACCATTGATTTGATAGATTGTTCTTCTGGCGGCAACATTCCCAATGTGAAAATAGAATTGAAGCCCCTTTATCAAACTCCATTTGCCGAAAACATTAAGAAAGCCACCGGCATGCTTACCGGTGCCGTAGGGTTAATTAATACGGCGCAAGAAGCCAACAGCATTATCGAAGAAAATAAGGCAGATTTAGTTTTTATAGCAAGACAACTCTTGCGAAATCCTTACTTCCCGTTAAACGCTGCATCGGAGTTAAATATTGATATTCCCTGGCCTGTGCAGTACGAAAGAGCCCAAAAAAAGCGTAAATAAAGGGCAGGGCGATATATACATATTTTTCTTATACTGTATGTTAAATTGAAGTATAACGCTTGAAAATAAATATATCTGTTTTTGGTAAACCCGCTACTTTCTTATATAAATTTGCAGCCCAAACTATAGGATATATCAGCTAAAGCCCCATAGCTGATTGCAGAAAAAATGACATCAGACCATTTTAAAAAAGTAACTGCAGCCGGTTTGCTGGTTACAATTGGTATCATCTTTGGTGATATTGGTACATCCCCGTTATATACTCTTCAACTTATTATCAAGGACGGTGGCGGTGCATCGCAAGATGTGGTGATGGGCGGCATTTCGTGTATCTTCTGGACACTCACCCTGCAAACTACTTTCAAGTACGTAATTATGACCCTCCAGGCCGATAACCACGGTGAGGGGGGGATATTTTCGTTATATGCATTAGTTAACAAACTTGGCAAAAGACTTTTTCTACCTACTATTATAGGCGCAGGCACCTTATTAGCTGATGGTATTATTACTCCTCCTATTAGTATTTCTTCTGCAGTAGAAGGACTGGGTGGGGTAAAAGGCTGGGAAAATACCATTGTCCCCGGCAATCAGTTGGTAATAAGCATTGTACTTAGCATATTATTAGGCTTATTCCTTTTCCAACGCTTTGGAACAAAAATAGTTGGTAGTGCTTTTGGTCCTATTATGTTTGTCTGGTTCATTATGCTTGCTGTTTTAGGTACTTTGCAAATTGTACAATGTCCGCGTATCATTGCTGCATTAAGTCCGCATTATGGATGGAATTTGCTTGTTAACCACCCCAAAGGATTTTGGTTGCTAGGTGCTATATTCTTGTGTACCACAGGTGCTGAAGCATTATATTCTGATTTGGGGCACTGCGGAAGAAAAAACATACAGGTGAGTTGGATATTTGTAAAAACAGCCCTTGTACTTAACTATCTAGGGCAAGGCGCATGGCTCTTGTTGCAGAATAAAACAAACATTGGAGATATAAACCCTTTCTTTTGTATTGTGCCGAATTTCTTCCTTATTCCTTGTATACTCATTGCTACGGCAGCGACAGTTATTGCCAGCCAGGCACTCATTAGCGGTTCATATACCCTTATAAGTGAAGCCATCTTGCTTAATTTCTGGCCAAGGGTTACCGTAAAATATCCTACCAATATTCGTGGGCAGATTTATATTCCCAGCATTAACTGGGTACTTTGCTTAGGCTGCGTTTTGGTTGTCCTTTATTTCCGTACTTCCGAAAATATGGCTGCTGCTTACGGGTTCTCTATTACGGTGGCCATGTTGATGACCACCATCTTGATGTTTTACTTTTTGCGCTACCGGAAACATTATTCCTGGCCTATTGTAATAACCATCGGAACTATATTTCTTGCAGTGGAAACATCATTTTTCGTTGCCAATGCGGCCAAGTTGTTAAAGAGATTAATGTTCCTCGTATTCGAGGGTGGTATTATTTTCACCATGTATATATGGTACAGGGCCCGGAAAATTAACAATCGGTTTTTGCATTTTGTTAGTATACGGGAGCAAATCCCCTTATTAAAGGATTTGAGCGCTGACCTAACAATCTCCAAATTTTCATCCAACCTCATCTATCTCAGTAAGGCTAATAACCCCACCGAAATTGAACAGAAAATTATCTATTCCATTTTCAGCCGTCAACCTAAAAGGGCTGATATATATTGGTTTGTCCACATTGAACGCACTAACGAGCCATATACATTAGAATATAGTGTGGATGAAATGGAGGATGATAAAGTAATCCGTGTAGAATTCCGTTTGGGCTTTAGGGTTCAGGCAAGGGTGAATGTTCTCTTTAGGAAAGTGGTGGAAGAAATGGTTGCCAAT
>Ga0207038_10015_pt1 | contig 49759 bp, 46 predicted proteins | sample Alteio_BWMinCont_76_FD_153285 | JGI IMG/M metagenome (GOLD analysis project Ga0207038, IMG submission 153285) | Enriched cells from forest soil in Barre Woods Harvard Forest LTER site, Petersham, Massachusetts, United States -... | ecosystem: Environmental > Terrestrial > Soil > Temperate forest >...
TTTAAGCAAGGCCGAGCCAACGAAACCTGTGGCACCTAACAGGGCTGCTTTCATTGCATACTCCTCATGTTCGGTAGCGGCAGCACTTGCAGGCTAACTGCCGCTCCCAAGGAAAAGCCAACAAGGTCAAAGCGATGCCTGCCACCAGCCCTGGCTGCTGCTACAACACGATCTCCGAAATCGGATGCTGCCGGCGGCAAGGCATGAGCGGCGACTCAAGGTGAGAGTCGAGATAAACGTCCGCTGCGGGGACGTTACTAATCGATGGGCCGCCCAACAATGCCTGATCCGAATGGTTCGACTACGGTAGATAGCTCTTCTAGCGACAAGCCGACAAGCTTGGGGTAAAGCTCTTCTACTCCACCTGGTGAAAAGAAGGTCGACATGCGGATCGGAGCGTTCGAACGATTCCTCCACGCGTGATGGGCGCCTGCTGGAATAACCACAATTGAGCCGACGGAAGCATTGAAAACATCGCCGTCAATGCTGAAGGTCACAGTCCCTTCAAGGATGTGAAAATTTCATCTTCCGCATGGAAGTGCATTGGTGTTGCTGTGCCTGGCGCCGCGATATTTTCCATAATTGCAAAGCGGCCATTCACCTGTGTTCCGTAAACCCGAATACACAATTGTTCTCCGGGGATTGCCTCAAACCATTTGATGGTGTCATGGTGACTGACAATAGGTGTACTTTGTTCGAGTGCATGATCAGATCCAAACTCCGTACCGAACTTGTGGGGATCATTTATCAGAATTTCTCCTTTATCGAGTGACATTTTCGTTTTCTTACTTAGGATTGAAACCGATCTATTAAATGCAATACACGGTTTACACATTATTCAGCCCACGGGGAGTGTCCCATGACGAGTCCGAGTTCACGCATAGGCCAGCAGGCGCCGTGAGTCGCGAGCGGCAATATGTGCTGCCAGATAAGCAGCATCGTCTCCGACACCGAACAGAATTCCCGATCTTCGGTTGTACAACCAGGGCAATCCTAGAAAGTACAAGCCTGGATATCTGGTGACTCCACGCTTTTGGATGGGATATCCGTCTGAATCGACGACTGGCAACTTCACAAGGCTGAAATCAAAAGCGTATCCCGTCGCCCACACAACAGTGGAAATTCCCAACCGTTGCAAGTCCAGTTCCGTCACCTCTTCCTGCTTATAACCATCAAGCAATCGCGGGACGTTCTCGGTCGGAACGGCCAACCCGACACGGCTGATGTAATCGTCGATCTTCTTTAGTGCGTCAATCTCGAACTGATCGACTGCGGCGAGCGTTTCCTTTAGGTCAGGCGCAAGGATGAGTTGTCCCTCGTGAGCATCGCGCACGTGTCCGAGCAGGACGACACCGTCGCGGGCGAACTGGTGCAAATTCAGGCTCTGTCCACCGTTCTTGCCAGAAATCTGCGGGTGTGGATGGAATTTGTCTGCGGCCGATTTCAGTTCTTCGACCTTGGTATCGAATATCCCGATCCGTGTGAACCAATCACTGATATCCTTGCCGCGATATCGTCGGGGCACACGTCCGGCGCTGCCGATCGAGAGATAGACTTTCCTTCCACTCTGATAGAGTTCTTGGGCAATCTGCGCTCCGGACTGCCCGGTTCCCACCACGAGCACTGCACCCTTTGGAAGGGTTGAGGGGTTCTTGTACTTCATCGAGGGCAACTGCAGGACCGATGGAGGAATGTCCGCGCTGAATGGTGGAATCTTGGGCGACTGGTAGAGGCCTGTCGCGATTACTACGTTCTTGGCCTCATAGTTCTTCTCGCTTGTACGTACGGCATATCTGTCACCGACCTTTTCTACGCTGAACACTTCGACTCCGCAATGCACAGGTAAGCGAAAGCGCTCGATATAGTTGTCGAAGTACTCTATGACTTCTGCCAGAGACATGAATCCATAAGGATCGTCTCCGCTGTATTCTGCTCCGGGCATCCGTGCCTGGAAATTCGGCGTTACTAGCGTGAACGAGTCCCAGCGTTGATTTCGCCACGCATTAGCCACCGCTGGTGCTCGTTCCAACGCGACATGTTCGCGACCTTCCTGAGTCAGGTAATAGCTGATGGCTAGACCAGCCTGACCACCACCGACGATCACCGTATCGATTTCGTGCAACATGGACGCCTCCTAGATTCTGAAGTCAGCTCGATCGAAGCCCCGGACGAGCCTGGATGCCGCGGTGATTCTTGCGGCGGCCTCCTGGATCAGCGCTGAGACAGCATCGGGCTGCGAGACGTATACGGCGTGGCTGCCCTTGACCTCGACCACCGTGGAACCGGCCCGTTTAGACATGGCATGCTGGGCTTCAGGTGGGATCCCCTTGTCTTCGGTGGCGATGAGGTACCAGCTAGGCTTGGCTCTCCACGCTGGCTCGCTGATTTTGCCGCTAAGAGCCGCTACGCCCCACGGCACTTGGGAACCGCCATGAACGCGGCCTTTTCGGGGTCCACGTCTGCAGCGAAAGAGGCGTGAAACTTTGCCTTATCGAGGAACAAAAAGCCGTCTTGCGGCGGCAATATCGGCGGTACTGGCGCCCCTGGTGGCGGATCTATGAGTGTGGCCACAGACTCGCCTTTATCCGGAGCGAACGCCGTGATATATACGAGACCGGCCACCTTCGGATCGTTCCCGGCTTCAGTGATTACTGCTCCACCGTAGGAGTGGCCAACGAGAATCGCAGGGCCGTCCTGTGCTGCCAGAGCCCGCTTGGTGTACGCTACGTCGTCGTCCAGCGATATCGTAGGATTTTGGACGACGGTGACCCTGTAGCCGTTTCGCGTCAGGATCGTGTATACGGCTCCCCATCCAGAGCCGTCCACAAAGCCACCGTGAACCAGGACAACGTTGTCCATCACTCGCACCCTCCTTTTTTGAAAGTAAACGGCTACTTCGCCTCTGACCCATGACTCGCGACCTGCCTCCATTCGCCGTCCATCTTGACGAAAGTGTCCGTGGCGATGATGGTGTGCGCGCGATGTTCGCCTTTGATCAGCAGGTCATAGGTGTCCTTGTAGGTTGCTACGGCCGTATCGCCGTACACGCGCACCTTGAGTTCAGAGAGTTTCTCGCTATTCGTCTTAATGCTGTTTTTGTCGCCCATTAGATTCACGAGATCGGCTTTTGTGTAATAGGTCCCATCGCTATCGCCGCGGGTCCAATCCTCAGCAAGAACTTTTTGGTAAAAGGCTGGGTCGCCGGCCAAATCCGCTTTGACGCCATCATTTTCCAAATTAGAGATAGCCGTTACGACGTCGGCTTTGGCCCCGGTTTGCGCTTGGGTCACAGTCCGCCCTGCGGACAGGGCGATAACAAAAAGTGAAATCCACAACACGCGGTACTTTGCATTCATTGTTGTTCTCCTTTTTTCTCACGAGGATCTATTTTCATAACAGTTGCTCACTAAACTGTTAACTAGTCAACTATTTTGATGCACTTCGCCGCCTTTGGTTTCAAACTTTCTTGAGTTACTGGGAGCTAGCTGCGGAGACGTACGTCGTCGAAGGTTGTTCGCCTCGCGCGAGTTCCAGCAAACGGATCAGTTCTTCGATCTCGGATTCATCCAGCAGATGCAACGCTTGCTTTACCTTGTTCCTAACGGGGGTGTCGAGTTCGTGCAAGAGATCGAGCCCAGGCTTGGTGACGAAACAAAGAACCTGTCGGCGGTTATCGGAAGGGCGTTCCCGGCGCACGAGCTTCTTCCCTTCCAGTCGATCCAGCAAGCGGGTTATACCCGGTGCCTGTTCGATCATTTTTTCTGCGATGTCCAGTGTCGGAAGCCCCCCCAGACCTGCGCCTCGCAGGATACGTAGGACGTTGAATTGCTGCGAGGTGATGCCATGTTGAGTGAACACCGGTGAACAAAAACGGTCCAAATAATTGGCGGTACGCAGGATGCTTACGACTGCATCTTGCTGGCGCGAATGCACAACGTGCTTCTGTTTTGCTTCGCCGTCCACTTTTGCTTTCACTTGGGCCACCGGCATAACTATACATATCAATAGTTGTCCTGTCAAGTGTTATGGAAACGTCCCTGCAACGAATCGCCAGATTACCGATTATCCGGCGGACGTTCGGTAAACTCCATCCGCTGATTTTCCCGCATTCATCAAGCCAGTCATGCCCAAGCAATTTCGTGGCGCAGTATATGAATCTAGCGCGGCAGTGGCCGCAGAATGCCGGGTCTGCCGAACCGTTAGCGGTCCAAGGTGCGTTATGGATGCGTGTAGTAACGAACGTAGTCGACAATCATGGGCTGCGGATTCGTCAAGCCGCTGGTCGATCCTCCAAGCGTTCCACCCACAGCCACGTTCAGGAGCGTGAAGATGTTCTGATTGAACGGCCAAGTATCTCCCGAAGGAAGGTTGCTTGGGGTCACCGTGAAGAACGGTGAAGAAGCGTTGTCCACGAAGAACTGCATTTCATTTTGCGTCCACACGACCCCGTAGGTATGGAAGGCAGTGTTGGCTGCTTGTCCGCTCGGGAAAGTGTAACGCGCTCCAATTCCGCTCCCTCCCGTCTTCGCCGTGTGGATCGTGGAGTTGTTCCCCGAGGGGCCTGCTCCGTTATGTACCTGTGGAGACCAGTTCTCCATGATGTCGGCTTCGCCGCAGGTGGGCCATCCCGCGGTCGAGATGTTGCTGCCCAGGCTCCAGAACGCAGGCCACAGGCCCTGGTTTGTCGTATCGGGGAGCTGGATGCGAGCTTCGAGAATCCCGTATTGGAAGTTCTGTTTGCCCTCGGTATTCATGCGGCCGGATATCCAGGTTCCGTTGACGTTTCTGGGCTGGATCACCAGGTGCCCGTTCCCATCAATGTAGACAGGGGCGGTAGAGGCACTGAACGTCGTCGGGCACTGAGACGGATTGTTCGGATAACCCGGAGGTCCGCAGTACACTTCGGCTTCGCCGTTGCCCCAGCCGTTATTGTTTCCGAGGTCGAAATTCCACACTGACGTGTCGGGAGAACCCGCGCTGCCGTTGAATTCCTGGCACCACTGCGGCGTATAAGTTGTTCCATTGACTGTGATGGAGGAGACGCCCACGCAGGATCCGGTCCCGCCGCCGCTGCCGGCTGTGAATGTCATGTAGTTGAGATTCCAGCCGCCGGAATCCTGGTCCAGAGTTAGTACCTGCTGACCCGCCGGCAATGTTACCGTGGCTGACACGTTGGTCCAGTTCTGCCATCCTCCCGTCGCTGGTGCGCTGACTGGCCCGCTGAGGTTCGTTCCCGATGAGTTGGAGATATGGAGAGCATCCGATACCGCGCTGGGCGCCGCCACGCGGAAGCCTACGGTGTAAGTTCCCGCTGAAGCGACGTTCACTGTGTATTTGAACCACTGTCCGTTTGCGGTCCAACCTAGGTCATCGCCGCCGCCCGTGTCCGTGGTCACCTCCAGATCGACACCATCCGAACGGTAGCCGTTAGCCGAGCCGTTGACGGAAGACACGTTGTAGCCCACTCCTTGGCCGCCCAAATCGTAGTTCTCCGCTTGCACTGTGCCGGGAACAGGCCAAGGTGTTCCACCGAAGGGACCTTGGTTGGGGAAAACACTGAAGTAATTGATGTTCCAGCCAGGGTGGTCCTGATTAAAGGTGAGGATTTGCTGGCCGGCCGGAAGCGTGAAAGTAGCCGTTACATTGGTCCAGCTCTGCCATGCCCCTGTCGCCGGCACACTGATGTCTCCCGTTAAATTCGAGCCGGACGAGTTGGAAATGTGTAATGCATCGGTCACGGCATTGATTGCGGCCACGCGGAATGTCACTGCGTAGGTTCCTGCGCTCGTCACGTTGACGGTGTACTTGAACCACTGGCCTGCAGCGGTCCAACCCAGATTATGACCGCCGCCCGTGTCGGTGGTCACTTCCAGGTCGACGCCATCGGGGCGGTAATTGTTGGCAGTCCCATTCACAGAAGTTACGTTGTAGGCCACTCCCTGCCCGCCGGTATCATAGTTCTCCGCTTGCACTGTGCCGGGAATCGGAGCGGGAGTTCCGCCGTAAGGTCCTTCGACGGCAAAGGCGAAATTCGTAACGCATAACATCAGCCCCGCACACATTGCGAAGAGGCTCAAACAAGTCCTTGTTCTCATGGTTATTCCTCGCTCGATGCTCGATTCTTTGGGCTGTTGCGATGCAATCTACGCCTTTGTTGCAACCAAGTCTATTAAAACTGTAGTCAGCTTGGTTAGTGGTAGCGATGGAGGCGTAATGACCCAACGCAGTTTAATCGGAGTCACCGCAGAATTAGACACCACCACCGGCATGCGACACCTGCCATGAGGCGCTTGGGCAGACTACTGGATACGCTTGGAGAACCACAAGAAACAACTGGGCAGGCCGGGCGGTACGTTACTTTTCTTGTTCGTCCGCACGGTGCCGAAACCATCCGTGCGGGAGGGCTGCAGGTTGTCAGCCCGCACGGCGATTTCACCTTTTATCCCAAGGCAATCACTACAACCGAAATCGCATTCGCGTATGACGTTATTATCCTAAGCGTAAAAAGCTACGCACTCCTTTCGAGAATGCGGTACTGACGCCGAAGGGATGGACTGGAATCGCGTAGAGTGCAGTCCGCTCGACCCGTGCTCGCAAGAACCAAGGAAGGCCGATACGGGAGTCACGGTGGCGTTGCAGCCGGTCGAGCGGAGTGGGAGGGATAAGCGCCTACCCGAACCCTGCATCTTCGTTGTTTTCGGAGCATCAGGAGATCTCACAAAGCGAAACCTGCTTCCGGCCCTCTTTCATCTGAGGCAGGTAGGACTCCTGCCGGAAGAGTTCGCGGTCGTCGGAGTGGCGCGTCGCGATCTGTCCGAGACGTTCGTTCCCGAAATGAAGCGTGGAATCGTCAAAGGAGGAGGCGTCGCTGAAACGGATTGTCGGCTTGGTTCCTTCCTTGATCGCGTGAAGTACTTCCAAACGAATTTTGACGACGACGACGGTTTCGAAAGGCTCAAGCACTACCTTACGGAATTGGATGAAGAACTCGGGACGCGCGGCAACCGCTCCATCGACCCCTAACATCCCCTGTTTTGTGGCGAGCTCTTCACTTAAGCCGCGGCGCGCATCGCTTTGTGGCTATTGCGCAGTGGTTCGTACACCTCTGGTTTGTCGGCCATCGGGGAGTAAAATGCAGTCGTCAAGCACGTCCCTCACTGCGCGAAAGCCGCAGTCAATGGCCATCACCTTCATTCAACGTCTCGATCTAATGATGAACGGAAGTTTCGGCGAAGGAGCTGCCTGCTGACCCTGCGCCCGAGCGTGCCACCGTCCTCGAGAGAGTGGTGATAGTGGAAGCCGGCGTAGATCCGTGCCCAAAAAACCTCCTCGAACAAGTCGCGCGTGTCCTCGAATGTATGCGTGTGAACGCCATCATTGAACGCGAGGCTATCCACCACGATGTGCACTTTTTGCGTGCGGAAGTACCCGCGAATCAGGCTAGAAACTGTGGCAGTGACGCATCCGTGCGCCGCGGGATACTCTGGGTGACTCGGGGTGGTGCCGAGCGGCGTCCAGTCTGGGTCCGCGGCCAAATTGGGATTGCCGCCACCAGCCCGAATCGCGGTCACGGGCCGCCAGAAATTGTAGGTAAACTTCGCGTTCCAGCAACCGATCGCCGAATCGGCGAAACCAGTCCATAGAATGGCCATCAGACGCGCCGAGTCCATTACGTTAAGATCGTAGTTCGTCGCAAGATAACTAAATGCACGAGCATATTGCTGGCCGGTATGCTCGGTCCAGAACAGTCCAATTTCGCTTTGTGCAGCCGTGCGGACCGTGCTGTCTATTTCCCCTAACAATCGCGTCTGGTTGTAGTCGTCCACCCATTCTTCGCTCGCCACTCCCGTTGGCCCATCGGGAAGAAACTGCGAGGCACTCTTCATCGTGAACGGACGCATTTGAGCCAGCCATGGCGTTAGGGCCGGAGCAAATTTGGGCGGAGTTGGTTGCCACACGCCGAGTCCACTGCCTGGTGTGTAGGGCACGTTTGCTTCCAGACCGTCGCCCGCGCGCGCGGCGATCAAAGAGGCTGCAGCGGCTTCGCCGACAGCAATGCCCGCAGCCCTCGCGTCAGGTCCGCCATTTACCTTGTCCAGTGAGGCGGCGAACTGTGCATCGAGCACCATCTGTTGCGCGGGGAAATAATGTACGAGCACGCGGTGGGCCGCGGCTACCGCCGCCGCTTCCTCAGAAGCGCCTGGCGCTGTGTTTCCTTGATAGTAGAAGGGTTGGAACTCTCGGCGAATTGCATTCACCGCGTCATAGACAGCGATGCTGGCGTACGCAAACCAAACTGACGACGTTGCCGAAGGTTTGCCGCCATTAGCGACAATCGTCGTAGATGCGATGTCGTTCCATTGCACAACGACGTTCTGGGCACTCAGGCAAGTAGCCATCAGAAGAGCGAGGACCAGCGAAGAAACAAATCGGATAATTTTCATTTTGTGCCTCCTGGAATGAGCGAATTGGCTTGCACCCGCAAATGAGAGCAAACCACCGCCAGCAGTTCGGTCAGATGACCTCACCGTAAAGGGGCGCAAATCAGTCGGCAAGAGACAAGGGCGGACATAGGCAAAATGTCCGCGTTTACCCGTCCCCTAGAGCAAATAAGGAGAATCAAGCTGGACTGCTTGCTCGTTTGGGCTACAATCGGGCCGCAAGCGGTCCGCGCGTGAGTTCTCCATGGGCACAAGCAAACCCCAGCACCCGATCAGTTTCTCTGAACCCCCGGGGGATCGCCTGGACTCTTGGAAGGAAATTGCTGCGTACCTGAAACGCGACGAACGTACTGTTCGCCGCTGGGAAAAAGAGGGCTTGCCCGTCCACCGGAAGCTGCACAAGAAGCAAGCGTCAATCTTTGCGTTTAAAGCGGAGATCGACGCCTGGTGGAACAGCGACCGTCAACGCCTAGAGCCACTTGAGCGGCCAACCACTCGCAAACGAGCCATACCATGGTTGCTCGCTGGCCTTATAGGCGCAGGAGTTCTCGTCCTCGGCGCTCCAAAGGCTAACAGTCTGCTCCACGTGCGATGGGCCCGTAATCAGGCGCTGCCGCAATTAGCGCTTTTGCTCGACCAAGGAAAAGTCAATCAAGCCTTTCGACTAACGCTGGAGGCTGAGCGGTACATACCAAACGATCCCTTGCTTGAGCGCTTGGTGCGGGGTTTCACTGTCCCTGTTTCGTTGCAGACGACTCCTCCGGGTGCTGAGATCTATATGAGGACGTACGCGGCCTACGATGAGGAGTGGACGTTTCTGGGAAAGTCTCCCATAAGCAATTTACGGATCCCCTGGGATTATTGCCGGTGGAAAATTGCCAAGCCAGGATACGGGACTATTGAGGCCGCTGCCACGACTGTCCCTAACATGACTCTGAGCTTCCTACTCGATAACGCCACCTCCATCCCCTTGGGGATGGTGCACGTTCCGGGAGGAACGTTTCAGTTCCGCAGTGCCGATCGCGTCGAGCTTGCTTCTTACTGGCTTGATAAATACGAGGTTAGCAATCGGAAATTCGTGGAGTTCGTCAACCGAGGCGGGTACCAGAATCAGACGTACTGGAAGCACGAATTTCTCCGTGATGGTCGCGCCTTAATGTGGGAAGACGCGATGGCTCAATTTCGAGATTCCACCGGGCAGCCCGGGCCCTCAACCTGGGAACTGGGATCTTACCCGCAAGACCAAGCCGATTTCCCTGTTAGCGGCGTCAGTTGGTATGAAGCGGCGGCTTATTGCGAGTCTGTAGGCAAGAGCCTCCCGACCATCTATCACTGGTATAAAGCCGCAGGCTTGGGAATTGACTCCGAGATATTGCACTTTAGCAATTTCAGTGGAAAAGGACCGGCTCGCGTTGGCAACGACCAGGGTCTCGGCCCCTACGGCACGTACGACATGGCCGGCAATGTGAAAGAGTGGACCTGGAACGCCTCCGGCGCCAAACGTTACATACTAGGGGGGGCTTGGAACGAGCCCAGCTATGTGTTCGCCACGCAAGACGCTCAAGCACCGTTCAGCCGCTCTGCCACGTCAGGCTTCCGCTGCGCGAAATATGGGTCTCCTCTCCCGGCCAATCTCACCAGCGCCATCACAATTCTTGCGCGCGACTACACAAGAGAGAAAGCTGTCCCGGAATCTGTCTTCGCCCTTTACAAAAGCTTGTACTCGTACGATCCCTCCGAGTTGGACCCGCGAGTGGAAGCCGTAGACGAGTCCTCTGCCGATTGGAAAAGGGAGAAGGTCAGTTTTCGGGCGGCGTACGGCAACGAGCGCGTTACTGCTTATCTGTTCCTGCCGCGCAACGCCCTTCCGCCCTATGCTGTTGTTGTGTATTTCCCCGGAGTCTCCAGTTTTTTCAAGAGGTCGAGCAGCACTATAAGTCCCGAGGGGGCTTCGTTCGCGGTTAAAAGTGGGCGCGCCGTGCTCTATCCGATTTACACGGGAACATACGAACGCCGCATCAATTCCCCGACGCTCCGCGAGACTTGGGATGAACTGGTTCAGCCAGGAGGTGCGTGTCTTCCTGTGGGGCCCAACGCTGGACGAGATCTGGTTGTGCAGTGGGCCAAAGACATACAGCGCGCCATCGACTATCTCGAAACTCGAAAAGACATTGACTCTCATCGAGTGGCCTACTACGGCCTCAGCCTGGGAGCCGTCTGGGGGCCGGTCATGACGACCGTCGAGCCCCGCTTTAAAGCTAGCGTGCTGGTTGCTGGAGGGCTTCCGTTTGAAAGACTGCCATCAGAAATCGAGCCTCTGAATTTCGCGCCTCGCGTACAGATACCGACCCTCATGCTCAATGGCCGGGACGATTTCATGTTTCCTGTGAACTCTTCGCAGCTTCCACTCTTTCGTCTCCTCGGCGTACCCGAGCCGCAAAAACGCCATGTGCTCTTCGATTCCGGGCATGTTCCGCCCATGAACTCTGTCATGAAAGGAAGCCTGGATTGGCTTGACCGCTACCTCGGGCCCATCCTTAAGCCAGAAGGTGCCACTTAGCCATGTCAGGGAAGTGTGCTCCGACGAGCAGAGATATAGCCAGATTTCGAGGAAGTCCAATCGGCGCTCGCAAGGGATTGTGATCGTTTGGCAACTCGGAAGTTATCAGCTAGCCCGTTGGGTTAGTATCGATAAACGCGCGTTTGTGTCCATTAGATGGAATAGTTTCCCGCTTGTAATTCGTCCATTTGCCAGCCAACGTCGGCTTTTCGTTGAGGTGAATTACGCGGGTCCGCCTGGGCGTGATGCCTTCCTCTCGAAGATTTTCAGGAACAAATCAACCCGCAGCACGCAACCTCTTCTGTGACTTTCAACGACTTATACGGCCCTGGGCAGTCGCCGCGGTCTTGTAAGTCGCTCATCAATCACTGGCCATTAACCAAAGGACGAACCATCACCCAATCGTACCAACGGGTAACGCCCATGTAGATAGCCGTTTCCGCGATACGGCAACCGCGGCGAGACAGGTCCGTCAGCGAATGTTGGGAGGCGACAATTTTCTTCATGCTTCGATTGTAGAGGGACAATTTATCCAACGCCTGTCGGATTCGAACGCAAATGGAAATGGCGGTATCCCCTCCCAGAACGTGGGAGTATTGGATGGGCCGACATTGCGATCTCGACGTGAGCTGACGCCTAGTGAAGAAGCTCTGCGATTCGGTTGGGCGCGTTGGGCAATTCACGGCCCTTTCAAAAAGCTGACTGATTGTGGCGACGCGTCTTGGCTTTAGTGATTCCCCGTTCGCAACGAGGAGCCGGGGGGCTCGGATCCCTTCTCGTGTCAGCAGCTCCACCCATACAAAGAGCGATTTGAAGGTTTCCCAAGCGTCGGAAGGTCGTGATCCAGAGTCACTGCTGGTCGTTGGACTCTACCGTTTCGCGGCAGAGTCCATTTCTTGGTCCATTCATGGTCCGATAATTGTTCCTCAGGGTTTCCGAACCGCGACTTTGGGAGCCATCCGTGTCGCGTAGTAGTTTCAAGTAGTTACTAATTGCCAATACATTGTCACGGCAGAGGGCTCAGGCAACGGTTCACCCTGTCGCCCAATGCATGCTGAACCCGGCTAGAAGGTTAGGTTGCGTTGTTTTTGCGTTGTAAGACTGGGAATGATGGGTAGTGATGGGCAGCTAAGTCGTTGAATTTTCAGCTAAGTCGTTTGTTTAAACGGCGCTGCTGCAGCTTACGAATCGGCTGCTCTACCACTGAGCTACCTCGGCCCTTGATAATAAACGACTTATTCCCCTGCTTGAGAGACTTCATCACACTTTCATCGTTCTCTCTCGGTTTCGACGGCGCGTTGCCCAACTTTCACACGGAAATGCCCGACCTGTTTGGAGCGATGCTGCGCTGTACCGGACGCGTTGTACGGATCGATGACGACGAGCGCAGTGATCTCGTTGTCAAAGTTCAGATGTGGCATGTTCTTTCCTCCTCGGGTGCACGCAAGTCGAAACGACAAACTCGCGAACGGCGAAAAACGCGATTTTGTGCCCGTTCCTTTCTGCTGAGGACCTCCTCTGTTGACCCTCATCGTGCTAGGACGACGTGGCGGCGCGTGTCGGCAATGGGATTTGCGAATTCGCTGCTGACTGTGGCCCAACGTTCCAGTAATCCGCACCAAATTCAATCAACGCAAGCGCGTTTCGAGCGGTACTAATCCGACCGACGAACCGTAACTTCCGGCTTCCATGACTCGCTCGCAATCGGTGTCAAACGCCTTGGAAAACGTCTCCGATGAAGTCTTTAGGGCTCCTAAAGCCGTTGCCCCACTTTGCGTCTGTGGCGGCGGTAGGCTTGGCGGCCACAATTTCGTCGACCGATTTGCCTTGTTTCTTGAGGGCGGCCACTCTGTCGCGGGTGCCAACCAGCAGGTCACGATAAAAGGCGAGTTGGGATTTGTCGCCAATCGCACCGTGCCCTGGGATGACAATCATATTGTCCGTGACTTTCGCCAAGTTGGCTTCGGTAGCGCGGATCATCCCGTCGATGCTGCCGCCCGTTGAATAGTCGATGAACGGATAGTAGCCATTCCAGAAGGTGTCAGCGACGTGGAAAATATCGGCCTCTGTAAAATGAACGGAGATGTCGCTGTCCGTGTGGGCGGGGGCATAGTGCTTGAGGGCGATAGTCGTCCCGTTGAGTTGCACAGTTCGCTCATCTTCAAAGACCTCCGCGGGAATAGCTCCGGGCGGCGAGGGCGGGAACGTGAAGTTCCAGCCCTCAACTCGCGTCGTAGTAGATAGGTGCTTTCGCGTGTTCGCGTGCGCGAGAATAACTGCACCCGCAAAGTGCAGCCATTCGTTGCCATCCGTGTGGTCAAAGTGCCAATGCGTGTTGATGAGGTGCTTGATCGGATCGGAACTGATTGATGCAAGCGCGTCGGCGATCTTTGAACGGGCGCCGGCAAAGCCAGCATCGATAAGGAGCTTACCGTCGCGACCGGGAAGCACGGCGATATTTCCTCCAGCGCCCATCAGGACGCTCACGTTGCCGCGGAGTTTCTGGACGGTGATAGTAGCGGCTGCGGCTGTTTTCCGGGCTGTCTGCACGAGCCCATCATCTTGAGCGAATAAATCGCGAGGAGCGAGCAACCCAACGGTGACAGCCATGCTGGTGGATATGAGAAAGCGGCGGCGGGAAATACCGGAATCTGATTTTGTCATAGTTGTCCTCTCTTCTCCTGCGTTAATGCTCCGCCGCTTGGTTGGTATGGAATTGCCCGGCCTTTGCGGGAATTCCGAAAGACCGGGCAAACCAGGCACTACGCTGCCGCCGTCGCTGCACCTTTCAGGAATGCGTGCAAGTCGGCGTTAATCGTGTCGGCCTCGGTTGTGGGCATGCCGTGCGGAAAGCCCTTGTAGATTTTCAAGGTGCTATTCCTCAGCAACTTTGCCGACAGTGGTCCAGCCGCGACATAAGGCACGATCTGGTCGTCTTCGCTATGCATCACCAGGACCGGCACTGTGATCTTCTTTAGGTCTTCGGTGAAGTCCGTCTGAGAGAAGGCGACGATGCCGTCATAGTGAGCCTTGGCGCCCCCCATCATGCCCTGGCGCCACCAATTCCAGATCACCCCCTCAGAGGGTTTCGCACCGGGCCGGTTGTAACCATAGAACGGTCCAGCGGGCACATCGTAATAGAACTGGGCTCGGTTGGCGGCGAGTTGCGCCTGCAATCCGTCAAACACCTCCTTGGGCTGTCCGGTTGGATTTGCCGCCGTCTTCAGCATCAGGGGCGGTACCGCGCTGATGATGGCCGCTTTTGCCACCCGGCTTTCGCCGTGGCGAGCCAGGTAGTGCACCACTTCGCCGCCGCCGGTCGAGTGGCCGACATGAATCGCATCCTTGAGGTCGAGATGTGCGGTTAGCGCCGCCAGGTCGTCGGCGTAATGATCCATGTCATGGCCATCCCAGGTCTGGCTGGAACGCCCGTGACCCCGCCGGTCGTGAGCAATCACGCGATAGCCACGTTGGCCGAAGAACAACATCTGCGTGTCCCAATCGTCCGCAGAGAGCGGCCAGCCGTGACTAAAGACGATGGGCTGACCTTTGCCCCAATCCTTGTAGTAAATCTGTGTTCCATCCTTCGTTGTGATCGTGCTCATGTGATTTTCTCCTTTGTCCTTTCTTGGGAATGTTGAGAGTGCTCCGGCATTGGACGCTAACGAGTCCCTAGGAAGTGCCCCGGCGGCTATTGCAGCGCCGAAGCCGATTAGAAGGTCGCCGCGATGGGGGCCCTATTCGTGTTTGATTCTTGTCTAGCCACTGCCATGCTTCTCTTTGCAACAATCCGCATCCAACAAGCTGAAGGTATCTCGGCCAAAAGCGGGGCCGCTTCAATGATGGTTTATCACAGGTGGTGTTCGGAGAGCTACTCCGTTTGCTAGGTCTCGCTTACTGGCTTTGGCGTCGACGATGCCGTTTAACTGCTAGCAGCACGAAAAACCGGGCCGCGTGAAAAGGCCGAGACGCCAGTCTCCGGAGCGGGTCCGTGGAACGAATGAAGTGGATTAAACTTCCGGACGGACGACAATCGACCAAAGAATGAAGAGAAGCGCGTTTGCCGGTAGTAATCCTGCCAAAGATTGTTTCCGCGAAGTCTCCGTATACACATCAACCTAAAGTTGCCACTGCGCTCAGGAGCCAAGATGCCACGGCTCTGCCCGGCTGGGAGCGGACAAGGTCCAGTTGATCGGCCACGGTATGCAAAGTTAGGTATCGAACGAGACGTCAGAAATAACGCAGCGAAGACGACCTAGTTGTTACCCTGGCTGTAGTTACCACCGCCGTGGACCGAACCGTGGCACGTGCCGACGCCCTTGTCGCTGAAAGTAGGCGAAGAAGGCGCACCCGCTAAGGGAGCTTCCAGTGCCGACTCGAAATCCCATTCGTAGCCGTGCTCATGAAGCTTCAGGGCCATCACACCCCAGTAGTTCCCGGTGGCTCCCGCCTCGAGATTCAATGCGTTGAAATTCGGGTTGCCGCTAGGATCGGCAGTTGTTGTATTGGTTGTGACGATTGCATCGAGCGTCTCGCCGCCAGTGCCGACGATGAATTCACGGATCCCATTTTTCGGATCGTAATTCCCCGAAGGGTCAAGTGGGCGGTAGTGGGCATAGAGGTGATCGTGTCCGTTCAGCACCAAGTCGGCTTTGCGTTCGTAGAGCAGTTGCCAAAAGGCCTGAGCGGCAATGCCCTCTGGGCTGATGCTGTTAGCGGCGCTGAACGTGGGCTGATGCCAGTAGGCCGCTGTGCACGCGGCATGATTCTCTTCGAGATCCTTTTTCAGCCATTCGAGTTGTGCAGCGAACCATGCGCCCGTCGTTGAGCACCCGCCCGGCTGTGTCGAGCACTCAATATTCAGCGAAATAAGGTGCCATGAGCCCAGATTGTAGGAGTACCAGCCATCCGCGACTCCGGTTCCGTTCGCCCCCAGCTCAAAGTGCCCCGCCTGTCCATCCGCTCGCGGCACAGGTTGGGCATTAGGAGTGGTAAGGCCTGGATAGTTGCATGCCGTCGCCAAAGCTGGTGGGCACGGGTCCGAAACCGTAGTCGTGATCGGGTTCCCGTGGGCATCGATCTGGAAGCCGTTGTAATAAGAAAAGTAGCCGTAGCCGGCAACGCCCGTCTCACTATGTTCGTCGTAAAACTCGTGGTTACCGGGCGAGGGCCGATGGAGAAACTTGAAAGCGCCATAGGTCAAATCGAACGACTCTTCAAAGTCCGAATACTGGCCAACTTGGTATTGCAGATCCCCAGTGATCGCGACCGCCTCGGGCTTCATGGCCTCAATCTGATTCGCAGTGGCCTCCTGGGACTGCCACAGAGAGCTGCTGGTGTAGGGGGACTTGGGGTTGAAGCAGAGTTCGTGGTTAGCCTCACCTGCCGGCTCCGTCTCTCCCGGCTGGCAGGCGATGTCGCCAACCACTGCTAGCACGGGCGAGTGGCCCGAAGTTGAGTACGGCCACTTGTTGTTGGAATGTTGATCGTGCTTGTCGTCTTGCGCCCATGCCCCAGGTGCAAATACCAGTACCGATGCGGCCGCTCCCATGAGCACTGCCGCTCGGAACGTTCCCAGGACTGGCCTCATACGGTTCCTCCCGTTCGGACTTCCTGAATGGTTGCCAAAACGCTGTATTGCATCCCTTCTATATTTCGCGTGTATGACGTATGCGTGAAAAAGCCGTAACAAGGATTATTTGGGAGGGACGACCACCAGCAAGACGAAGTGTGCTTGAGGCTACCGAGCACGCGGATTCGCAACCGTTGGGTTCGCTGGACAGCCAGATCGCCCGTTTGTACTGGATGTGACGCTTAGGCGTAGCGAAACAGCGCCTTGAACCCAAAGTCCATGTGCTGTTGGATATGGCAATGAAACAGCGTAAGGCCCGGCTGGTCGGCAACCAGATCCACGGCGGCGCGTCCAAATGCGGGCACGATCACTGTATCTTTCTTGATGCCCGCACTCGGCTTTCCGTTGATCTCGACGAGCTCGAACACGTGCCGGTGGAGGTGCACCGGGTGGCTGTCGTCACTCCGATTGTGAAACACCAGCCGGTAGCAGCTTCCCTGTCGGAACACGAACTCCCGTTCATGCGGATATTCCTTGCCGTTGACGAGCCAGTGATTGATCCCGTGTGGCCCGCCCGGCGCTTTTTCAAAGACCATGTCTATGGTCTCGTCTGGCGCTGGGTGCGGCGCAGACTTGCCAAAGATGGTGTAGTCCCAGCGAGTCTTCGCAGGCGGTAGCCATTGCGGTCGTGGCTGTGCCTGATTGGCGTACTCCACCACGATTCCCATGCCAGATTGCCGCGCTGCATTGCGCAGCTCCCCTAAAATCCAAACGCCCGGTAGGTTCATCTCCACGATCGCATCCACGCGCTCCCCTGGGGCGATCTCAATCACATCGACCAGCTGAGGCGTGGGCACGGGATTGCCGTCGAGAGCAATCACCTGAAAATGATGACCGAAAAGACCTATCCGATGAATTTGCGAGGCACTTGCATTGAGCAGGTGCATCAGGACGCGCTCACCTGCCCGCACCCGGAGCGGCTCCCCGGCGCCGAGCATTTTATCGTTGATCGAATAGAGAGGAGCGCCGACTTCGAGCCCGTTGGGACGCGGGTCTGGCGTGGCGGGTTTTTCTGGCATTGGATCGTTCGGATCCCGCCGCTCCTCGTCCGAGTCCGCCGTGGTCAGAAAAGACTGCCATTCACGCAGCGCCAGAAAGACCTCTTGGTCGTACCGCCCGGGGTCATTCGCGGAATCGATCATGAAAAACCCAAACTGCCCGGTGTACGTGCCCCGATGCAGATCCAGCATGGCCTCGGTATGCGAGTGGTACCACCGCGAGCCCGCCGGCTTGGCTACGAATTGATACCGCCGCTGGCCGTGGGGCGGCACCGCGGGCGTGCCTTCTTCCTCCGCTCCATCCACTTCCGACGGAACGAATAGGCCATGCCAATGCACGTACTCGGGAACGTCTGTATCATTCACAACGTCGACCGTGACGAGCTGGCCCTCGCGCACTCGCAGTAGAGGACCGGGAACCTTATTGTTGTAGCCGATCGTGCTGATGACAACCTGTGGGGCTAGCTCAACCATCGTGGGTGCGATTCGCAATGTGAAATCCGCCGTGCGTTCGGTGGCCTTCGCTTCCAGCCTCGTCATCTGCGAAATCTCTCGCGGCGACGGACCGCGCCCGAGCGCCAGCGACTCCGCAAATGCGGCCCGCAGCTTTCCTGCCCCCGTCGCGATCGCGGTGGCCCATCCAAGCCGCACAAAATCCCTTCGGTTCATGCGATCTTTATCCCAGTTGCAGTCGGCGACGCCGAAGCGATTTTCCTGATGAGCGCTTTCGCTACAAAATCGCCCTGGCGCTCTTTGCTTCTATTCTTCGCCGTTAGAGTTGTGGCTGAATGCTCGGCAAAAAGAGAGATGTTAACCGCTTCAACTTTGCGTGTCCAACGTGCGCAAGAACCGTCATCCACATTGGTAGGGGCCGGCCAGACTTGTATCTCGGTGAACGGGGAAAAAAATTGGCGAGCTCGTGCTGTCGGCATCCCGCCAGGAAATCAAGCACTGATCAAATAGCTGGTGCTAAGCGTTGTTTGCAACAGGTAGGATGGAGCGGTGATGATGCTAGAGCTGCTCGCAACTTTGGCCGCTGGACTGTTCAGTGGCGCCTCGATCTACATCAACTTAGTGGAGCATCCCGCCCGAATCCAATGTGGCACTGCTCTAGCTATTGCCCAGTGGGGCCCCAGCTACAAGAGGGCGACCGTGTTGCAGGCAAGCCTAGCCGCAGTAGGATTTCTGAGCGCTACGGGCGATTGGATACTGGGAGCGGAAGGCTTGTGGCTGATTGGCGGCATCCTGCTAGGACTTGTGATTCCCTTCACGTTGATCGTGATTTTACCCACAAATCGAAAACTTCTTACCCCGGACCTTGCTAAGGAATCCCTGGATACTCGGCGATTACTGGATCGCTGGGCCAGATTACATGCGGTCCGAAGCGTTTTGAGCCTCAGTTCGTTCCTAGTTTTCCTATTCTTGCTTAGTAGGAATCTTCGCTGATTGGCCACCTGCAAGTTGGACAGCATCTCGTGGTTCGCGTACCGGAAGGGTGAAATCCAATTGTCCGGTCAGTGTTAATCGGGCACTAACACCGAAACCCAATGCTGCCGAACGAGCATTGTGATACAAGAAGACCTTTCCGGGTCTGCACGCGAAATGAACCTAACGGAACTGGAGGACTGAAATGAACGATGGGAAACAGCGAATAAAGGATGTGCCACCCATCTATGAAGGCGTCGGCTCTGTTAAGAGACACCTCGGGTTTACGAGCCTCGAGGGTTCGTCTTTCTTTTCACCTATAAGGATCTTTTCTCTTTCTTCTTTCTTTATTTCGACCAAGGCTCGCTGGGTGAATCCTGCGGAGGAATCTGGTTCCACCAACCAGCCTGTGCCTCCGGGACAGACTGCTGGACACTCGGAGCGGTTCTGCACTCAACCTAGAATATCGAAACGTTTGTGTTGGGCAGGTTGATGGGCAAAATGAAGTTATTGGATAGATCGCCAGCGAGTCCAATCGATGGCCCGGTGGTTCCCGGGAATGGGACAAGTTGTCCTCCCACAAAGTTGCTGCCGAGCGAGACCGGACCGGGGACGTAACCTGCGGGAATGACGTAGGGTTGGCCGCCGGTTGTAGTCAGTATGGTGCCTTGCAAAGTGTTCAGGTCGATGTTGCTGAGCGTGCCGCCTCCCTGGCCTCCGTCTACATCGGTAATGCCGGTCACCTGCACGATCCTGGTGGGGCCCATCGGCGGATAGGACGAGTTGGCCAGCGGCGTTGTATTCGTAGTTCCGCTGAGTGGCAGCGCCACGCTGGAATAGGCCGTCTGCTGAGGCGTACCAGCGAGTTTGTTGATGATGTCGACAAAGATGACGGTCCCTGCGAAATCGGCGAGTTTGGGCGAAGCGACAACCGCGGTGACATTTCCTACGTAGGGGCCGCCGAGTGTCGTCGCGGTGGTAGAGGTCGTGCCAATCGGGATGCTGTAGAAGAAATTCGTGGTGGTGCCGATGGGCGAGCCTATGGTGGTCAGAAATTGAAATGCCAGGACGGAATCGTCCGTGCCGAGGAGTAGATAGCTGGAAAGACCCGAGGTATATGGGGCGCTATAGATGGCTGTGGGTGTACCGCCGGCGAGCGGCACTTGGTAGAAGACCGTGGTGGAGAGAGAGGTCACATCGGTGAAGTAGAGATTGTTCTTGTCGGGAACGGCAACGAGGCCGAGGACTCCCTGATGGACCTGCGACAAGGTGAGGGAAGAAGAATCGATGCGGTAGAGAGCGGGACCTGAGGAGGTTGTGACATTGAAGTAGGCCACGGTGCCACCGAACGTGGTGCCGTCGGTGAGCGTCGCCAAGCGGAGGCCGAGCGACGCTGAGCCTGTGGCCAATTGCTTCAGGGACGTGAATGTGCCGTCGGCGTAGAGGTTGAGAGATTGCGCGTTTGTATCGTAGAGAATCAAGCCGGCCAGGTTGCCGTCCTGATAGAGGGTGTAAATCAACGTCGTGTTGATAGACACGGGTGTGGGAGCCGTGGTGGGAGAATCCTGGTAGCGCACGACTTCGAAGATGTCGCCGCCGGTGCCGCATTGGCCTGGGGAAACGTCGAGAATCGTGAAAACAGTTGTTGGGTCGGCGAGACTGGTCTGGGCTTGCGAGAAGCCGCAAATCTGCTGCGATGGGGACAAGGACAGGCTGCTGAGTTGGGTCGGCGTCGGGACTGTCGAGGTATCGCCGACTTTCAAGCCGTAGACGTGGGTATTTCCGTCCGTTCCAGCGGCGGCGTAGATGAACACAGCGGGCGTGGATGTGACCGTGCCGTTGCCGAATGTGAACTGAAAAGCCGAGCCCAGGAAGTGCGGTTGCGCGGTGGTAACGAATTGCGGCGCGGGCGAGGATTCCAGATTGTCGGAAGGCATGATGAACAGGCCGGTGCTGCCGCCGCTGGTGCCGGGAACTGGTGAAGCAGTGTAGGGAGTCCAGAAGGTTCCGCTGCCGCCGGTTCCTGAAGAGCAGGAGACGTTCACATTGGTGATGTTGGCGGAGGCCACTGTGCCCGTGCCGTTGGTGATGGTGCAGGTCTGGCCGGTGGGTTGCGTGCTCACGGTAACGCTGTAAGCCGCTCCAGTGGCATGAGCGATTTTGAAGGTGAAGGCGCCGTTGGTGCCGACGGTCAGCGAGTCGGTGGCGTTGTCGAGGAGAGTTACGGATGCGCCGGTGTTGAGGCCGGAGACGGTTCCGCCGATGGTAAAGGTGTTGGTGGCGCAGGAGACGGAGACGTTGGTGATGTTGGCGCTCACAACCGTGCCGGAAGCGTTGGTGATGGTGCAGGTTTCGTTGGTGGGTTGGGTTGCGATAGTGACGTTGTAGGTGGCTCCCGTGGCTAGCGGCGTTTTGAACGTAAATGTGCCATTGGTGATGATGGTGAGCGAGTCGGTGGCGTTGTCGAGGAGAGTTACGGATGCGCCGGTGTTGAGGCCGGAGACGGTTCCGCCGATGGTAAAGGTGTTGGTGGCGCAGGAGACGGAGACGTTGGTGATGTTGGCGCTCACAACCGTGCCGGAAGCGTTGGTGATGGTGCAGGTTTCGTTGGTGGGTTGGGTTGCGATAGTGACGTTGTAGGTGGCTCCCGTGGCTAGCGGCGTTTTGAACGTAAGTGTGCCATTGGTGATGATGGTGAGCGAGTCGGTGGCGTTGTCGAGGAGAGTTACTGACGCGCCAGAGTTGAGACCGTTGACGGTGCCGCCGATGGTGAAGGTGTTGGTGACGCAGGAGACGGAGACGTTGGAGACGTTAGCAGATGCAACCGTGCCGGAAGCGTTGGTGATCGTGCAGGTCTCGTTGCTGGGTTGCGAGGCGATGGTTACGTCGTACCCGGCTCCAGTAGCTAAGGCTGTTTTGAAAGTGAAGGTGCCATTGGTGGAGACGGTGAGGGAATCGGTGGCGTTGTCGAGGAGTGTGACAGAGGCGCCGGTGTTGAGGCCGGAAACAGTGCCACCGATGGTGAAGGTGGGGTTGGCTTTGCACGAAACGGAGACGGTGGTGACGTTGGATGATGCAACCGTGCCCGTAGCGCCAGTGACGGTGCAGGTTTCGCCGACAGGTTGCGTATTGACGGTGACGTTGTAGGCGGCCCCGGTGGCTAGTGCGGTTTTGAAAGTGAAGGCGCCATTGGTGGAGACGGTGAGGGAATCGGTGGCGTTGTCGAGGAGTGTGACAGAGGCGCCGGTGCTGAGGCCGGAAACAGTGCCACCGATGGTGAAGGTGGGGTTGGCTTTGCACGAAACGGAGACGGTGGTGACGTTGGATGATGCAACCGTGCCCGTAGCGCCAGTGACGGTGCAGGTTTCGCCGACAGGTTGCGTATTGACGGTGACGTTGTAGGCGGCCCCGGTGGCTAGTGCGGTTTTGAAAGTGAAGGCGCCATTGGTGGAGACGGTGAGGGAATCGGTGGCGTTGTCGAGGAGTGTGACAGAGGCGCCGGTGCTGAGGCCGGAAACAGTGCCACCGATGGTGAAGGTGGGGTTGGCTTTGCACGAAACGGAGACGGTGGTGACGTTGGATGATGCAACCGTGCCCGTAGCGCCAGTGACGGTGCAGGTTTCGCCGACAGGTTGCGTATTGACGGTGACGTTGTAGGCGGCCCCGGTGGCTAGTGCGGTTTTGAAAGTGAAAGCGCCATTGGTGGAGACGGTGAGGGAGTCGGTGGCGTTGTCGAGGAGTGTGACAGAGGCGCCGGTGTTGAGGCCGGAAACAGTGCCACCGATGATGAAGGTGGGGTTTGCTTTGCACGAAACGGAAACGGTGGTGACGTTGGATGTGCCGACAGTGCCGGAGCCGTTGGAGACGGTGCAGGTTTCGCCCGTGGGTTGCGCGGCGATTGTGACGTTATAGGCGGCGCCTGGCAGCAGGCCCAATCTGAAGGCGAACGCGCCATTGGTGGCGAGGTTCAATTGGTCGGCGCCGTTATTGAACAAAGAAAGCAAAGCGCCGGGGGTTAGGCCGGAAAGAGTGCCGCCGATAGTGAAGGTGGGGGCGGCGGTACAGATAGCGGTGACGTTAGTGACGTTGGCGCGAGGCACTTTCCCGGAGCCGTTGGTAATGGTGCAGATCTGGCCGGCGGGCTGAGTGCCGACCGTGACAGCGTAAGAAGCGCCGGGGGCGAGAGGCGTTTTGAAAGTGAATCGGCCGTCTGCGGTGACCTTCAGGGCGTCGGCGCCGTTGTCGAGCAAGGTGACGGAATTGCCAGTCTTTAGACCGGAGACGGTGCCGCCGATGGTGTGCGTGCCCGCGGTGGTGCAGGTGACCTTGACGCTGGTGATGTTAGCGTTGGCGATGACGCCGGTGGCTGCGGCGACGGTGCAGTCTTCGCCGGGAGGTTGCGTCCCTATAGTGACCTTATAGACCGTGCCGGACTCGAGCGGGGTTTTGAAGGTGAAAGGACCGCTGGCGGTGAGGGTGAGGGCGTCGGCGCCGTTGTCGAGGAGAGTGATCTGGTCACCGGTTTTTAAGCCGGAGATAATGCCGCCGACGGTGTGGGTAGGAGCAGTGACGCAAGAGACAGAAATGTTCGTGACATTGGCGACAGCCACTACGCCGACCCCGTGGGTGACGGTGCACTTCTCGCCGAGGGGTGTGATGCTTATTCCCAACCTGTAAGCCGATCCGGAGGGCAAGCGGGTGGCGAAGGTGAATTTGCCGTTAGCGGTAAGGGTGAGCGCGTCAGTGCGATTGTCCAGCAGGGTCAGGGAATCGCCGGACTTCAGGCCGGTTAGGGTGCCGCCGATGCTGAAGGTGGGGACGCACGTGACTTTGACGGTGGTGATGTTCGATGAGCGCACGATCCCTGTGGCGGCGCTGACTTTGCAATCGCCGGTGGAGGGTTGGGTGCCGACGGTAACTTTGTAGAGTGTTCCGGAATCCAAGGGCGTTTTGAATTTGAAGGTGCTGTTGGAGCTGACTTTTAAGGGATCCGCGCCATTATCGAGCAAAGTGACGGAATCGCCCGCACGCAGACCCGATACGGAGCCGCCGATGGTAAACATCGGGGCGGCCACGCAGGAGACGGCGATGTTCGTGACATTGGCTGCTACTACGCCATTCGCGTGGCTGATGGTGCACTTCTCGCCGAGCGGTTCGGTGATGACGGTTACGCTATAGGCAGCGCCAGTTGTCAAGCTAGTAGAGAAGGTAAACTTGCCGTTGGCGGTGAGCGGGAGCGCATCTTTGCGGTTATCGAGCAGAGTGACGGAATCGCCGCTCTTCAAGCCGGAGAGGGTGCCGCCGATGGAGAAAGTGCGCACGCAAGAAACGAGAACGGAGGAGATGTTGGCGTTGGCGAGGCCGGAGCCGTGGCTGACGGTGCAGAGCTCGTCGGTGGGTTGCGTTCCGATCGTGACGTTGTACGAAGCGCCGGCGGCCAGCGGGGTCTTGAAGGTAAACGCGCCATTTGCAGTGACTTTTAGCGCGTCGGTGCCGTCATCGAGGAGAGTGACGGAATTGCTGGAGGTGAGGCCCTTGATGGTACCGCCGATGGTGTGCGTTGCTGCCAGCGTGCTGGCTGAGGCACAAAGCGAGAGTGCGAGGGCCGTGGACAGGGAGTTGAGTACCTTTATGAGATGGGTGCGCATTTTGGTCTCCAGTCATTGGCCACTGAGGCGTCGCCGCGAGCGTTGGGGAGAGACAACGGCGCGACTGAAGAATTGCTGGGCCAGCTCGTTCAAGCAATTCATTTTGTCTACCCCTATAAAGCGCAAAAACTCGGCAAAGAGGCTCACTCAAAAGCACCGCCTGACCGAAAGAGCGACTTCCGAAGGAGTTACTGCGAATTGCCGGGCTTACATCAGGGAATCGAATGGAGTGCTTCTGCCCGGGAGAGCGTCATGCGGGAGTAATATGTGGCGGCTTATTCTGCTGTGGGCAGGCGAATCGAGGCGTGCGGTTCAAGAGGGAATGGGGATGATCAGGGCGGGGATGGCGGTTGTGGCGTGGCGGGTGTGACTGTTGAGGCGTCGGTTGTGCGGACTGTCGCCGACGCGATGAGGTCTGGGTGAGGGAGCCGGCGATTGACCGGCGGGAACAGCGCTTCTCTGTACAGCTCGTTTTCCAACTATCCGCCGGAGATGTTTAGGGTTTCAGGAATGCCAATCAAATCAAAGATCGGCCATTCAAGTTCGGCACCGCTTGTGGTCTTCATGCGTTTCTGGTAACAGTTCAATAAATGAATCTGTCCATTCTCGTCTGCGTCCTTTTGCTCGGATTCCTGCCCGACGATTGGTCGAGGCCCTGGCTTAGCACTCGTTCTCCCTGCGATCCAGGACGCCCGAGGAAGTACCGATTAGAGAAAATAGGGCTTCGCTGCGGAATTGATCCGGTCATGAGAGGCGTGGCCTTCTCTGCGCCCAAAACTGCCGAGCGTGGAGTGCGAAAAGTCCGGAGGTGAAATAGCAAGATCAAGATTCGATTTTTCGCTTGGCAGAAGGATGTTGCCGCTAGTATTTAGATCTGAACGAGTTTAATCTACTTGATAGGGGCGCATTACGATGACCATTCGGGTTGAACTAAATCCAGAGATGGAAGCTCGTCTCGCTGCCGAGGCGCGTTCTCAAGGTGTGCCTTTGGAGAAGTTGGCGGAGCGACTTCTCAAAGAGGCTTTGACAGCAAGTTCCCTGCCTCACGGTGTACTGACCGTCGATGAATTTCACCACATGCTTGAAGGCATGGCAGAGGGATCGGAAAAACTGCCAAATTTACCGAGTGAAAGCTTCTCGCGCGAAAGCTTCTATGAGGACCGGCTAGATGGCAGGGAAGCCGTACCTCCTCGATAGCAACATCCTTCTCCGGTGGGTCAAGCCGGACCACCACGATTATCCTCTCGTAGTCTCCGCTATCGAAACCATTCTTCGACGCGACGGCCAGCTTTGCTACACCTCGCAGAATGTCGGTGAATTCTGGAACGCGTGTACCCGCCCTCTCGACCGCAACGGCTACGCCCTTTCCCCTCAAGAAACAGACCGGCGCGCGAATTTCTTTGAAGAAAAGCTCCGATCGCTTCCCGACAGCCTGTCGGTCCATGAACAGTGACGGAAATTACTTGTCACGCATGGCATCGCTGGCGTTCAGGTCCATGATGCACGGCTGGCCGCCGCGATGCGAGTACACGGCGTTAAGCGGATTCTGACTTTCAATGATCGGGACTTTGCTCGTTATGCAGACATCGAGGCCATTCACCCTCGGTCCGTTCCGACAAAGTAGACTAATGATTCAGGATTTCATTATTGGGTTTCCTACGTCGTTCGCAATGAGGTGGGCGTGGCTTCGCGATCTCGTCCACCATCTTTTCAAACGACCTCCAGCTTGCGCGGTGGGAACAACCGTTTCATCCCGGAAGGAGAAGATTCAGTCAGGTTGCTACGGGAAATCGCTGTGAGTGAAAGCTTAGTCGATGTTGGTTAGAACGCTGCCCTGTCGTTGGTTAGAATCCTGCACTGTCACGGCAGTCCTGTTGCTCGGCGTTATCATTAATATACATCGCCCCACCAAGGCGTGCAGTCTCCAATCAGAAGCCTAATTCGATTTGCCTGAAGTCATTTTTTCCCTACCCTGAAGATGACCAACCCGCGGAGCTGCAACACATAACGATTCGTCTCACGCCGGAACAAGAGCGCCGGCTTCGAGCTGTCCTCGACCGCGGTGCCTACAAATCCGTTGAGGAGGTTGTCGAGGCTGCTTTAACGGCCGTCGAACAACGCACCGTGCCAGGTTTCGCGGGAACACCGGAGGAACTCGATTCCCTGCTCGCTGAAGGTGTCACTCGCGAATTGCCAATTTCGACATGCGCAAGGGGATATAGGACATTGTTACATGGGTTGTGCAGGACCTGTGATGGGCCAGACCAAGTTTTCGGTAGTGACAGGTGGCGGGGATGAGGATTTGGCGCAATGCGCCACGGCGGTGGTGCTCAGTCATGACTGCAGGACAAACACAAGTGCGTATTTCCGCTGCTCATCCATGAGGCCCTCTAGCGGAAACGGGGAGCCAAGTCTATCTTAGAAAATCAAAGCCAGCCATCAAAGCGGCAGAAGCGTAGTTAGGGATTTTCGCCAGGGCGAGACTGTTGGGCAGAGGTGCTCTTTTGTACTTCACCGGCCATGCTGTTGAAAGCCTCCGCACTGATGTCCGACGAGGAATCTAACATTGCTTCCAGTACGTCCGAAGGGACCATCGCCATTGTCTGAGGAATATTCACGAGGTGGCCACCGCACTCCCACTTCATTAACCAGGAGATATCATCGGCGGCCTCGAGGCGATAGCCAAACTTTTCGAGTACCTGCTTCAGAACAATAGGTTTGACGGATTCATACATGACAATGATTCGCGTGGGTCACATGGCCCTGGCGGGTCGATGCAGCGAGAAAGGGATCGCCATGTCGAAAGCAGTGTCGAACTCCTTCTCTTTAACCCAGACAACAAACTCCTGCTCTATTTCTCCGGGTTCAAATTCCGCAGCTTTCATCAGTTTCTCGACCGTGTTGTTCAGCGTGTTGTTCTTCAAGCTAGTCTCAATATAAAGTCTGACAGCCTTCCAAAGGTGATCGCGGGCGTCGTTTGAGTCTTTTCCATGTGAGAAGATGTTCAGCGACGGACAATAGCTCACGCAGCCCGTTGCCACTCCGTCTTTCCGGTAATATCCCTTCAAGTTGAAAACTATTTCGTTGCTGCGTTGCTTGTCCACTCCCATAGTCCCCATTTTGTGCGGGCCGAAAGCCAACTGTCAATCGTCGCACGGTCCGACCCGGTTGCAAACTCCCCGCGATTGCGTATGAACCATGAGCCGGTCTAGTCGCGCACCACATCCCTGTTTCTCGGCGTTGGCTTCCTACTAACCGGACATGTGACATGCCAGATTCACTTTATATTTGAACTCATAAATTGGTTTTCCGTACAGCGTTCGAGTGATTCGGCAAGCATCTCGGCCGGCGCTGGTGAAGTCAGCGTAGCGGGTGCGCCTGCCTTGGGCGCGGACCGACCGACTCTAACAGCTCCATCAACTACTTTCACTTCACCGCGTTTTCAGTAATTTGGGGAATCTGCTTTTCGCTCGACGCTAACCCCAAGAGGCCCACGACTGCCTTGTATGCCATTCCCACTTGCCTACTACCAGATGTTGATAATCGAATCGCGAGCTTTAGACCACCAGGCCTACACAGGCTTACGCCGATGTATAAGCGTTAACATCGATCACAGCTTTGGCAAAAGCCTCTGGGGCTTCCTGAGGCAGGTTGTGCCCGATGCCACCTTTGAGGGTCCGGTGCTGGTATTTGCCAGCAAACTTGCTCGCATAGGAAGCAGGTTCCGGGTGTGGCGCCCCATTCGCGTCACCCTCAAGGGTGATAGCGGGCACGGTGATGATCGGCCCTTCGGCGAGCCGCTTTTCGAGATCGTTATATTTCGACTCGCCTTCCGCCAGCCCGAGACGCCAGCGATAGTTGTGGACAACGACACCGACGTGGTCCGGATTTTCGAACGACACCGCACTGCGATCGAACGTGGCATCGTCGAACTTCCACTTCGGCGACGCTGTCTGCCAAATAAGCTTCGCAAAGTCGTGCCGGTATTTGTCATAGCCAGCCCGACCGCGTTCCGTAGCGAAATAATATTGATACCACCACTGGAGCTCGGCGTTTGGCGGTAACGGTATCTCCCCGGATTCCTGGCTGCCGATGAGATAGCCACTTACGGAGACGATGCCCTTGCATCGCTCGGGCCAAAGAGCGGCAATTATGTCGGCCGTCCGCCCTCCCCAATCAAAACCGGCGATGATGGGCTTCTGCATCTTGAGGGCATCCATCAAAGCGATGATGTCGAGAGCAACTGCAGATGGCTGGCCATTGCGGAACGTCTCACTAGAAAGAAAGTGCGTCGCGCCGTAGCCGCGTAGATACGGGACAATCACCCGGTAACCTGCCGATGCCAAGATAGGCGCGATGTCGACGAAGCTGTGAATATCGTACGGCCAGCCGTGCAGAAGAATTACCGCGGGACCATCGGCACGGCCGGATTCGGCGTAACTAATATTCAGCAAGCCTGCGTCGATCTGCTTCAGGGGACCGAACGACGTGCTCGCCCCTTGCTTACTCGACGTCGTGCCTGCCGATGTTGCTTTAGGGGGTTGAGCGTCAGCAGAACCGAAAATGCCAACCTGGGCGGCGGCAATCATCATGGCCGCCGTGCCAAGAAAACGACGGCGATTCTCGTTGATTTCTTCGAAAGCGTTGCTCGCACCTATCCTAGAATCTCCTTGCTTCGATTTGATCTCGCTCATTTCGCCATCTCCTTGGTTTGATTTGATCGCACTTATTTTTGAATCTCCTTCGTTTCGATAGCTAGATCCCGCGCTGGGCAGCGTCCGCGGCCGCGGCGAGTTCGGTCAGGAACGAGAAAAAGGCAGGCGACTGTCCGATGAAAAGCCCCATGGCGGTTAGGAACTTGAGCGCTCCCGTCGCGGCCCCCGTTGTATTCGTCGGACGGATTACCGAACATGCCGGCAGGCTGGGGCTGATGAAGGGGCAAGGTTCAGGCATGATCAGGTTGGTCTGGAACATTTGGCTGACTGCGGCGCCTGTTGATCCGTTGTTAGGGTCTAGGCCGCGGTTGAGGTCAGGGAATGTCAGACCATTGATCGGGTCAGTGAGCGGTGGCGCGTTGCCAGCCGTTGCTGACATGGTTTGAAAATGCATGCTCTCGATCGGTCCCATGCTGATGAGGAGTCGTAGCACTTCCACGCTTGTTGCCCTTTGTGCCAGCGCCATGCGCAAACTGCCGCCGCCTTGTTCCACAGTCGGGATATGGAAGGCCGCGGTGTTCGCAATTGCCTGAATGTGTTCGTGAGGGAACAGGTCGGAGTTGTTTCTTGGAATCGCCGTGAACTGCCCGTTGTGCAGATCCGGGATCGCCTGCTCGAACGTGGTTGGATTGACGTCGGGATTATTCGTGCTGCTCCGATAACGCGTCCACCAACTGGTGTCCACCGTTAGCTGCATCAGGTTTGTAAGCCGCAACTTTCCGCTGGATCCTCTTGCGATGCTGCCCTGCAACGTGCGGAACGGTTCCATGTCCACTGGTTCGGCCCCCTTCGAGACGAGATATGCGTTCAAGAAGTTCTGATGGCTCATCTCGTCGTCGGTGATGTCATGAATGTATTGAGGGAAATTGGGATCGATTCTCCTCAGTTTTTCGCTGTAGATTCGATCGTCGCTACTTCCCGGAACCTCGCCGTCCCGGATTCCGCCCAGTTCGTTATATTGGGTGTAAAAATCAGCTTCGAGTGCTTCTCCGGCGGCCAGAAATCGCAGGATGGCGGCATCACCTGCCGTGAGGCTGCTGCTTGATTGCGCCAATGCCTTTGTTCCGTTCATCAGCAAGCCGGTTCCCACGGTTGCAGCAGTCGCTGTTAGTCCAGTCTTCAGAAAACTCCGGCGGTTTTGACGCCCGCCAGTCCCGCTCAGATTCCCACTCATGATGTTCCTCCTTTGGTGAATCGTATTGAATTTCAGTTAGTTCGCGAGCGACTGATCGCTCAGAGGCTCATTTGCACAGCTGCGAGTAAGCCACACACGGGAATTCGAGTCTATTCGACGAAGGTACGACCCGTACTAAGGTATAGGTTGGACATTTGCGGCCGAGGCTGGTACATCCTTGTTGATCGCGATTGGAATGGTTGCTACGACCCGCGTCGCACGAAGCTTTGCGCTGCAACGTCAAGTGTGCGGAGGAAAACGTGACCGAGTTTCCCGACAAGAGAGATACAGCCGCGCGCAGCGGGACCGAGAAACGGCTGCTCGAAAGTGAAGCAGCCCTTCAGAAAGCGTTGGTGGAAATCAAGAAATCGGAGAACAAACTACGTCAGGTGATCGACACGATCCCCGCACTGGCGTGGTGCAATCTCCCGGACGGTTCGAACGAGTTTCTAAACAGAAGGTGGCACGAATATACCGGTCTTTCCCCCGAAGAATCGCACGGCTGGGGCTGGCAAGTCGCATTCCATGCAGAGGACTTGCCGCCCTTGATGAAAAGATGGCGAGAAATGTTGAGTTCGGGAGAATCGGGCGAGATAGAGGCTCGTCTTCGCCGCTATGACGGGGTCTATCGGTGGTTTCTCATTCGCGCGGAACCGTTACTCGATGAAACTGGCAAGATCGTTCGATGGTACGGCACAAGTACTGACATCGAGGACCGCAAGCGGGCGGAGGAAGCACTGCACGCGAGCGAGCACAATGCGCGCTTGCTCGTGGACAGCATCCCCGCTCTTGTTGTTCGGATGACGGCCGCTGGCGAAGTCGAAGCCGTAAATCGGCAACTTCTGGAATATTTCGGCAAGAGCCTGGGGGACATAAGGAGCTGGACGACGAGCGGGGTTGTTCATCCCGCAGATCTTGCTCGCGCAATCGAAGTTGCCAGCCACTCGTTCGCCACTGGCGATCCATACGAGGTGGAGGTTCGAATCCGGCGTTTCGATGGAGTATTTCGTTGGTTTCAGGCCCGCGGGCTCGCCGTACGAGACGCCGAGGGGCGAGTTCTTCACTGGTACGCCCTTCACACCGACATCGACGATCGAAAGAGGGTAGAGGAAGCCCTGCGTGCCAGTGAGTTCAATGCCCGCATGATCGTGGACGGCATTCCGGGCCTGGCAGCCCGGATATCGCCCGCCGGCGAGGTCGAAGTCGTCAATCGGCCCCTTTTGGAGTATTTCGGAAAGGATTTGGAAGAGGTAAGGAACTGGGCGAGCACCGATGCGATTTATCCCGACGATCTTCCTCTCGCAATCGAAACCTTTAACAATTCATTGCCTACTGGCCGCCCGTTTGATGTCGAGCATCGCCTTCGGCGCTTCGATGGCGTATACCGCTGGTTCCAGTCGCGAGGGCTTCCGCTGCGCGACCCCGAAGGGCGAATCCTCCACTGGTATGTTCTTCTAACGGATATCGAAGAACGCAAACAAGCGGAAAATAAGTTGCGCCGCAGCGAAGCATTCCTAGTTGAGGGCCAACGCCTCAGCCGCGCGGGCACTTTCTCCTGGAGAGTGGAAACGGGCGAGATCAGGTGGTCGGAGGAGTTGTACCGCATCTTCGACTTTGCCCCAGATCTGACTGTGACTCTCCAATTGATCGGCAGCCGCGTTCATCCCGAAGATCTCCCAATGCTGGGCGAGATGATCGACCGCGCCAAGGGAGGCGACAACCAATTTGAGTATGAGCACCGGATTGTTATGCCCGGTGGTTCAACCAAGTACATTCATCTGATAGGCCATGCAGTTCGCGATGCTGAGGGCCATGTCGAATACTTTGGCGCGGCGCACGACATAACACAACGCCGGATTGCCGAACACGCGCTCGAAACGAGCGAGCGGAATCTCAGCATGATCATCAACACAATGCCTGCGCTGGCGTGGTCTGCTCGTCCGGATGGCGGAGCGGAATTCTTCAACCAGCGCTGGTTAGACTACACCGGGCTCTCCGCGGAGCAGTCGCGGGGCTGGGGTTGGATGTCCGCAATTCATCCCGACCAGGTCAATGCAATTACTGATTATTGCGAATCAACTGTCGCGAGTGGCAAAGCGGCCGAAGCAGAAGCGCGCATATGTCGTGTCGATGGTGCGTATCGATGGTTCCTTTTCCGCACTGACCCATTGCGGGATGAGTCGGGCAACATTGTCAAATGGTATGGCACAATCACCGACATCGAAGACCATAAACGCCTAGAGGAGACGCTACGCGCTAATGAACTGTCCTTGCGGCAGATTGTCGATAACGTTCCTGGATTCGTACATACAACGAGTGCAATGGGCGAGGTAGAGTTTCTCAGCCGCCAAACCATCGAGTATTTCGGCCAAACAAAAGAAGAGTTGAAGGATTGGTCGCGGCTGGGAATCGTTCATCCTGACGATCTTCCTCGCGTAATCGACGCGTGGAGAAGGGCGATCGAAACGGGCCAGGATTATGAAGTAGAGCAACGTAATCGACGCTTTGATGGCATTTACCGATGGTTTCAGTCTCGTGCCCACGCAGTCCGGAATGAGAAAGGTGGGATAACTGCGTGGTATTGGCTCAATACCGATATTGACGACCGCAAAAAGGCTGAAGAGGCTCTGCAGTCGAACGAGCGCAAACTGAGCCTGATCATCAATACGATGCCAACATTGGCATGGTCGGCGCGCCCTGACGGGTCTGCAGACTTCTTTAATCAGCACTACCTCGATTACATCGGACTTCCGTCGGAAAAACTGCTGGGCTGGGGCTGGACCGTGGCAGTCCATCCAGAGGATTTTAGCGCACTGATCGAGACGTGGCGATCGACTATGAGTGCCGGTAAACCGGCTGAAGGCGAAGCACGATTGCGCCGCTTCGACGGCGAGCATCGATGGTTTCTGTTCCGCGCCAACCCAATGCGGGATGAATCGGGCGAGATTGTGAAATGGTACGGAACCAATACTGACATCAATGACCGAAAACGGGCCGAGGCGGAGGTCAAGGAGTCTTACCTTCGTCTGGCTGAAGCCCAACAGCTAAGCAAAACGGGTAGCTTCATCACGGATTTGGTCGCAGATGACCACAACTGGTCCGAGGAGACTTTCCGGATCTTCGAGTTCGATCCTGGAACCAAGGTCACGGTGCAGATGATTCGGAATATGATCCACCCAGAGGACCTGCCTGCGTTCGACCACATGATCGCGCGCGCCATGACGGGCACTGACGTCGATTTTTCTTTCCGGTTCGTGACGTCCCGAGGCGCCGAGAAGCACATTCGAGGCATGGCTCGTGTCATCGAACATATCGTCGGCCGACCGTTGTTCATCGGCGCTCTTCAGGACGTAACTGATAGCAAGGTCGCCGAGGAAGCCCTGAACCTCGCCAGGTCCGAACTCGCGCACGTAGCGCGAGTAATGACACTGAACGCGTTAACCGCCTCGATCGCCCATGAGATCAACCAGCCACTCTCTGGCATCATCACCAACGCCAATACATGCCTTCTGATGCTCTCTGAAGATCCCCCCGACCTCAAAGGCGCCCGTGAAACGACGCAGCGCACGATCCGCGACGGGAATCGCGCATCTGATGTGATCAACCGCCTACGCGCGCTTTATGGCAAAAAGGATTCTCGGCTCGAACCAATGGACTTGAATGAGGCTACCCGAGAGGTCATTTCGTTGTCGCTGAGTGATCTCCAACGAAACCGGGTGATTGTTCGCCCTGAACTTGCCGATGACCTACCTATTGTCGCTGGCGATCGAATCCAGCTTCAACAGGTCATTCTGAATCTGTTACGAAATGCTTCGGAGGCGATGAAAACAGTTGATGACCGTCCGAGAGAGTTGCTTGTCAAAACCGAGCGGGAAGAGGGCGATCAGGCGCGCTTGAGTGTAAAAGATGTTGGAGTTGGTTTTGAGCCCCAAGCTGCGAATAAGCTTTTCGAGGCGTTTTATACAACGAAAGATGATGGGATGGGAATAGGGCTGCATGTCAGCCGCGCAATTATCGAGGCACATCACGGACATTTGTGGGCCATCGCCAATGACGGGCCCGGAGCAACATTTTCGTTTGCTATCCCTGGCACACCCGAGAACCTAGCGGACACCGAAAATCGCACTTATCGGGCCGATACGTCAACCAATGCGTCCTGATCCGATTTTGGCTTCTAGATCGACGTGAACCAGTACCAAGGTCGAATGGACGCCACTTGAATCGTGGCAGATTATTCTCTCGTGGGCGGGACAAGGGAATGAACATCACTGAACATCCGCTTCTATCCGTAGTCGACGATGATGAGTCGGTGCGCGAGTCGCTGCCAGATTTGCTCAGAAAACTTGGCTTTGCGGCTCGGGCTTTTTCGTCTGCGCAAGAGTTTCTCTCATCCGATTCTGTTGATGAGACCAAATGCTTGATCCTCGACGTCGCGATGCCGGGAATGACCGGACTTGATCTTCAACAAGAATTGACACGCCGCGGGCACAAGGTTCCCATCATCTTCATCACGGCTCAGAAGGACATCAATATCCGAGAGCAAGCGCTCAGGCAGGGAGCCGCACAGGTCTTGTACAAACCGTTTAGCGCCGCGGCTCTTCTTGAGGCGCTGAAGGAAACGCTGAAGTGAATGAATCCACTCTCCGATCTCAAGACAAGCGGAGCTAAAACTATGAAATCTTCGCACGCTGCCAAGCATCAACTAAAGTCTCCTCAGATGCAGCCAGCATCTCCCATTGTGTTTGTTGTTGATGATGACATCTCCGTCCGCGAGTCCTTAGAGCTGTTGATCCAGAAGCAGGGATGGCAACCCAAGACATATTCGTCTGCACAGGAATTCTTGGATTGTCCACGAGCCCATGTTCTAAACTGCCTCGTACTTGACGTCTCTCTGCCGGGCCTCAACGGTCTTGAGCTGCAGAAGCGAGTCGCCCTCGAACGGACCGATATGCCGATCATCTTCATCACGGGTTACGGTGACGTGCCGAAATCCGTGGAGGCGATGAAGGCCGGAGCGGTCGAATTCTTAACTAAGCCATTCAGTCATGAAGTTCTATTGAGCGCCATCCGACAAGCCCTCGAACGCAGCCGCCTCGCTCTTGCTTGCGAATCGGAGCTGCGGGCACTTCGCGAGCGCTATGCCTCTCTTACTGCGCGTGAACGGGAGGTCATGGCGTTGATCGTGTCCGGTTTATTGAACAAGCAGGCCGGTGGCGAGCTCGGCATCGGTGAGAGCACTGTAAAAGCACATCGTGGTCAAGTGATGCAGAAGATGAAGGCGGATTCTCTCGCTGATTTGGTAAAAATGGCCGCGAAGCTCCGTATTTAACACCTCGAGATATCTTTGTAGATATCCCGCGCTTGTGCGCGCCTGCTTACGAGGCAGGCGCTCTACCAGGTACGCTTGAGTGAGGACGGTGGGCCTTCGACCACGGGCCCTATTCCAACCAGCCTCGCTTCCTCGTCAAATCGCGTTCCGTTTTCCATCATTTTCCCATTACCAGGAGTTTGGTTTCAGCTAAGTGCCGCCAGATCAGCGTGTTAGGGTTAACTAGAGGAAGCTTGGGAAGCTTCTGTTCTACCGCCGAACTACGCCCGCTCGTTGTTTCTGATTAAGCCCTTGAAGCCTGACTGATCCATGAGGTGGATGTATAAGAGGTGGATGTATAAAATGTTGCGCTTCGCCAGCTCGCGTCCGAGTCGAAGGTAGGTCTCCTCGATGTCGGGATATAGCGGCATACCTTGTGATCCCATTCGCGAATGGGACGGGATCGAAAGCAACCAATTGTCAATAAATGTGGTGACGATTTACCGCCAACCGAGAGCTGGGGCAACTGTAGTCAGAATTGCCTCCATGACATGCGCATTGTAGGCAACACCTAGTTGATTTGGGATGGTTAGCAATAGCGTGTCGGCTTCCGCAATCGCCTCATCTTTCCTAAGCTGCTCGATGAGAACATCTGGCTCAGCAGCGTAGCTGCGGCCGAAGATTGCCCGTGTGTTCTCGTCAAGGAAACCGATTTTGTCATCTTCCTGACCACCACGTCCGAAATAGGCACGATCGCGGTCGTCGACCAACGGGAAGATACTGCGGCTAACGGAAATGCGCGGAGTACGCGTGTGACCCGCTTGCTTCCAGGCCGCGCGAAAGGCGCGAATCTGGGCAGCCTGTTGGATGTGGAGCGGCTCACCGGTCTCGTCGAATTTGAGGGTTGACGTCTGCAGGTTCATTCCTAGTTTCGCGGCCCATGCTGCTGTCGCGTTGGAAGCAGACCCCCACCAGATTCGATCACGCAATCCCTCCGAGCATTCTCAAGGCGTAGGAGTCCCGGCGGATTGGGAAACATTGGACGCGGGTTAGGCTGCGCGAAGCCCTTCCCGCGTAACAGTTCGAGAAATTCTTCGGCATGCCGCCGCCCCATGCCTTCATCGTTCTCGCCTTTAATCGGACGATAGCCAAAATAGCGCCAACCATCGATGACCTGCTCGGGAGAACCACGGCTGATTCCCAATTGCAGTCGGCCGCCAGAAACTAGATCCGCAGCCCCAGCGTCCTCCGCCATGTAGTGAGGATTCTCATACCGCATGTCGATCACTGCGGTCCCAATTTCGATCTTTCGCGTTTTAGCACCAACCGCCGCGAGTAGTGGAAACGGTGATGCCAGTTGCTGCGCGAAGTGATGAACACGGAAGTAGGCTCCGTCCATTCCCAGCCGCTCGGCCTCCATGGCGAGGTCAATGGACTGCAGGAGCGCGTCGGTCGCCGACTGTGTTCGTGACTGCGGTAAAGGTGTCCAATGACCGAATGAGAGGAAGCCAATTTTCTTCATGCAATATAAGTCTCCCATATCGCCGATATGGAACAGCAAGGCGCTTGAACGGTACCCTTCTCTTCAATTATGTTCGGTTGACGTTTCATAGCAAAACAGTGGGCGAACCCGATTGGCGACCGATACAGAAAAGACTTGGTCTCCGTGAAGTTTTGCTGGCTTCCTAACTATGCGGAAGATCCGGCGCGAAGCCTTCGCGCCCGGCGAGCAAATCCATCCTATTGCAGATCGCCGCTGTGTGGTCCGTGCGCTGACTCCTTCGCTCTCACTGCTTTGCGGAACTCGCTGACGTAGGGTACGGCTCGCCGAAATACGGAAAATCCGGGCGCATCAGGCGTATATCGGGCGCCACCCCATCGCCGAGAGCAGTGTTCGTGACCAGGGTGAGAATCACGTCCATCACGTCGTCGCAGAGGCCGCGGCCGTTGAAGGCGGCAAAGCTGAATGAGGCGGGCGTATCCAGTTCGTACGGGAGGACCGATGGGCAGATTCGCGCGAGGAGTTGGGTAGCGTAGGCGGATGGGTCGGCCGCTGAGTGGGCGAGCACGGTGACTTTTTCCACGAAGTTGCGCATTGGTTTGGAGAACAGCGCCACTTCGTCCGCCGGGACCGCGCGGTTGTAGTTTTCCGATGCGTCGTGCAACGAAGGATCGGAGAGTAGGAAGTGGGTGATCATCGGCAGGCCCCAGCGCGATACCTGCACCTCCGGCGCATGCCCGTAGAGCGATGCGGTGGCCCAGGCATGCACCAGACCTCGGCCGATCAGGCTGCTGGGGACCTCGAGTACGATGGCGGTGACATTGTTGCCGACGAAGAAGTTCTGGCCATTCTGGAACGCCTCCGGGGCAAACCGGTTTTCGGACCACAGAGCTTTTCTGAAGGCACCGAAACCGACGCCATTGGTGGCGAACAGATCGGGCGCGAGGCCTGCGTACGCGAGGCAGCCCTGATCCGCAGTCACGACGCGTCCCGTGTTTCCGGAAATGATGAGTTCGCCCGCGGCGCCCTTCAGAGCGTCGTCTCCGGTGGCGCGCCGGACCGCGAAGGACTGAACGTGCCGGTACCCGCTACCATCGGCGTGGGCGGGCGCGCCGAACTGGACCTTAAAGGCGACGTCTTCGCGAAGATCGCGATCCGTGTCGAAGCGAAAGGCGTAGAGGCCTTCGTCGCGGAAGGTGTCTGGCGCGCCGACGCCGGCATTCGGATTCACGGTCAAAGCCATGACCGTTGTGCCCGGGCGGCCGCGAAACAAGTAGAAGTCGCAGATGTTGATGCGGGGGTCTTCTTTTGCGGTAGGCGTATCGAAATGATGCGACATGGCAAATCTCCTCCTACAGGGTTGGACGCGAGGCGTTCAGAAATCCAAGGCGGACGATCAGTCGGGCTGCTTATCCGTGTCGTCGTCCGTCCGCCCGAACGAAGGGAGGTACCGGCCGAAGTTCAATTCGAAGTCGCTCCGAACACCGTAACCGATATTACGAACCTTCGCACGGCGCGCCTGCGCACCTGGCAAGGCCAGCAGTGGGAAGAACAGGTCGTTGCTCGACTGAAGCTCGGTAGCTGTCGGCGTCCCGAACCGATTGACCTGGGCCTTCGCCGCGGCCAGCGTTTCACGGTCGAACGAGGCCAGGCGCCGGACGAGACTATCGACAAACGAGTCGAGCGCGTCGTCGTTCAGCGTGCGGTTCACCCAGCCATAACGCTCGGCGATGTCAGCGTCGAAATCGTCGCCGCTGAGGACGATCTCAAGTGCGCGCGAGCGGCCGACCAAACGCGGGAGCCATTCCAGCGCTCCGCCGCCCGGGACCAGTCCGACGCCGATCTCAGGTTGGCCGAATATGGCGTTTTGCCGGCTGGCGAAGCGCATGTCACAGGCCAGCACGAACTCGTTACCGATGCCGCGCGTGCGGCCGCGAATCTTGGCGATGCTCACGACTGGCGTGGACGAGAGGCGCAGCACAAAGTCGCGCCAAATGCCCAGCGCCTCTGGCCGTTCAGCCGCCTTGGCTACGTCGAGATGGGCGACAAAAAAATCGGGATTCGCCGATTGGAACACTACGACCTTCACAGACGGGTCCGCCTCGAGGTCGGTCATTAGCGCTCCCAATTCGACGATCGTTGCGGGAACAAACATGTTGATCGGCGGGTTACTGAAAGTAATCGTCCACCGGCCGGGATAGTTGCGGTCGGTGTTGAACTGCGAAGGGTCGCTGCTTTGTTGCGTAGCTCCTGCTTGGCTCATGATATCGCTCCTCTTTTGGATTGAATTAAAGTTGGTCTTTTGCGAACGCTAGGCGTGTGGCCTTCTCTGTCGTCGACGGAAGCGCGACAATTCGGGAAGGCGGCGCCTGCGCGCGCCGCCCCGCCCGACATTCGAACTAGCGCAATGACCGGAAGCCTGCGCGAAGCTCTTCGGAGAAGAGTTTCGGTTGCTCCCAGGCCGCAAAGTGCCCGCCCTTGGGAAGCTTGTTGAAGTGAATGAGCTTGGGGAACGCCCGTTCCGCCCAGCTTCGTGGAGTAGGATAGAGTTCGTCAGGAAAAACACTCACGGCGGTCGGGACAACGACGCCTCTGACGCCGAAGAACGAATAACCCTTGTTTTCCCAATAGAGACGAGCCCCCGAGAGCGCCGTATTCGTCAACCAAGTGAGGGTGATGTTGTCGAGGACGTCGTCTCGTGTGAGGCCTTCGCTGCCTGCGTTAAAGACACGCGCGATCATCTCGTAGCTGTGCGCGTCGTGATCAAGGAAATAAGCCGCCAGGCCGACAGGGGAATCAGCGATTCCGTAAAGCGTCTGAGGGCGCAGACCCATCTGGTATCCGTAGGCGATTCCCTTTTGATAGACGAACTGTACACTCTCGTAAGCGGTCTTTTCGTCGGCGGAGAGATCCGATGGCGCCGGCGCTCCTGAAAAAGCAGCCTTGTCGACGTCGGCCGGGAAGATCCCGGGCATGTTGGTGTGAATGCCGAGCAACTCCGGAGGCGCTTGCACACCCATCAGCTCGGTGATGACTGCACCCCAATCGCCGCCTTGCGCTACGAATTTGTTGTAGCCGAGGCGCTTCATCAGCACCGTCCAGGCACGCGCAATGTGGGCGGGGTCCCACCCGGTCGTGGCCGGCCTGCCGGAAAAACCATAGCCGGGCATCGACGGAACCACGATATGGAAAGCGTCGGATGCATTTCCGCCGTGTGCGGTGGGATTGGTTAGCGGATCGATGATCTTCAACTGTTCGGTGATCGAGCCGGGCCATCCGTGCGTAACGATGACCGGCAACGCGTTTTCGTGTTTTGAACGAACGTGAATGAAATGAATGTCCAGCCCATCGATTTCGGTGATGAATTGGGGCAAGGCGTTCAATCTTGCCTCGCACTTGCGCCAGTCGTATTCGGTGCCCCAATAGCGCGCAAGCGCTTGAGTTGTCGCGAGCTGCACGCCTTGGGTTGTATCTGTGACCGTTTCCCTTTCCGGCCACCTGGTGTTGTTGATGCGCCTACGCAATTCGGTGAGTTCGGTTTCCGGAACATTCACCTTCTGAAACGGGCGAATCGCATCTGCCTGGGCGCTGCTTCGTTGTGTAGCACTGGTTTTGGTCATGGTGTCCTCCTTTTGAGTAGTTTTGTATTCCTCGCCTGTGGACCTGGCGACTAACTGTTTTCTCGTGGCTGGGAGGACGAGTTCCGTCGGTAGGCGGCGGAAAGCCTACCACAAGTTGAGCGTCCGGAGCATTAAATCCCGGTAATGTCGGCTAGTGTAGACCGATCGACCGCTCCATGTTGCTGGGTTCTGCTGGGAGATAATTCGGTAGGTTCTGGGAAGTATGGGTATCCCGGGTTTCGTGGATTAGATTCCTGTGGCCTTCGACTGAATCATGATCCTCATAGATAAAGACTTCCGCGATCTGCTTCCGCCTTTGCCTCCTGAGAACCGCAGATTGGTCCCAACGTGGGAGGGTTGCCATCCAAACAAGTCGTTGGCTGGGGACGTAGTTCAGTTGGTTAGAACGTCGCCCTGTCACCTAATGTCATGCTGAACCGGGAAGAATGCTATAAGGGTTACCTTGCGTTGTTTTTGCGTTGTAAGACCGGGAATGATGGGTAGTGATGGGACGTGATGGGCAGCTAAGTCGTTGAATTTTCGCTGTGTAAAGTAGCCGCGGGGTAGGTAGCGGCATTTCGAGGGTGGATGAGCGGTCGCCACCTTAAGTTAAGACCCTTACCAGGCGGCGACGCACTGCCGGAGAGTGAATTCGGAGGTACGACTACCCGGCTCATGATCAGCGTGCCGCCGTTGCTCCGCCGTTCCGGGCTTCGATAGCCCTGACCGAGTTTTCAAACGCCTTTTTCAAAACGCCCGTGCCGATGGTCCCGAGCACGAAGCCGAGCAGCCGTCCCCTGAGGTTCTTGCCTTCGCGTACGACGACTACGTCGATGTCGGTCAAACCATCGGGACGAGGTGTGAAGGTGTAGGTGTGGCCGGAGGCGCCTCCCCACGTGTTGGAGTCGGTCGTCGTGAGGACAACGTGGTTGGGATCGGACCAGTCGTAGTGCAGGCGTTCCTAGATGCCCCCAGAGCCTTCGGTGACGTCGGCCTGCGAGGGGCCCCGGTCATGCACCTTGAGGTACTCGTCGGCGCTGTTGCCAAAGAGCTTCGAGCGGCCGGGCCCGAAGTCGGTGAGCCCAGCGACGTACTGCTCGGGCGTCGAGGTGGTTGTCTTGTGGAGGTGGATCGTGGACATGCGTGCTCTTTTCTTGGGCGGTGTCACATTAAGGTGCGTAACGGCTTCATCAAAAATCAGCGTCACGGGCTCACCGGTCGACGAGCTGCTGGCCACCATCGATGTCGTACGTCGCTCCGGTGACCGCTGTGTTCGTCATGAGGTGGACGGCGAGCGCGGCGATGTCGGCCGGTCCTACGACCCGCCTGATGGGAAGCGTTGAGCGAAGCTGATTGCGCCGGTTTTCAAGCTGATCGCCGAGCAGCGATGCGGACAACGGCGTGTCGACGAAGCCCGCCGCGATCAGATTGACACGAATGGGTGCCAGCTCGAGCGCAAGGTTCTTCGTCAGGGCGGGCGTCGCGGCCGTGAGAGCCGAGATGAGGGCCAGCCCCGGCGCCGTGCGGCGGCCGCCCGTGCCGCCCATGAAGAGCAGAGTTCCATCCGGGCGAACCTTCTTTGCGGCGTAACGCGCGACCTGCAGCGGCAGAAACAGATGGGCTTCGACGTTATGGCGCGCCTTTTCGATCTCGAAGTCCGCCAGCGGCGCGTAGTAGGGACCCGGGCCAGTGACCATCACGTGGTCGATCGGGGTAGGAAGCTCGTCGAAGAACCGCTCGAGGCGCGCGAAGTCGGTGGCGTCGAAAGCCGCAGTGCTCAGCACGCTGAGCTCGCGTGCCGCGTGCCCGAGGTGATCCGGGTTGCGGCCGGTGAGAATCAGGTTGGCTCCCTCAGCGCGTGCTGCTCGGGCCGTTTCAAGCCCGATACCGGCGCTTCCGCCGATCACGACGACTGTTTGCCCGAGGAGTTTTGGTTCGCGCTGGATGGGTGACGCGGTGGTTGCGCTGCTCATGATTCCTCCGATCTCCAAACCTGGCCGCCGCCAATGACGATGACTCTCCAGTCGCTCACGTCGGCAGCTCCGTCCCGGCCTGCTCCGCCACCATGTACTTGGCGTACCATTCGGGCCAGTTCGGATCTGCCTCACCGATGCGCTTCTCGTGCTGGCCGTGGGCGACCGCCGCACGCCGAAGCGCGCTCTCCAGGTCGCTTGTGGAGCCGAACGAAGTCGCGCCAGAGTCGACGCGCCCGGGAAGCCGGGTCGTGATCTCCTGGAGCAGCCAGACGTTACCGTCGGGATCGCTGAACTCGGCACGCGAGCGGTAGGTCCGATGCTCGGGATCCGGACCACTCTCGCGGCCGTTCGGGCCGATGTGAACGATCTCGCCTACCTCGATGCCGGCGGCGACCAGCGCGTCCCGGGCGGCGGCGATGTCGGAAACGATCAGGTATCCCTTGCCTGAGCCGGGCGCGGCCGACGTGAGCTTCCTGCCGAATTGGACTGAGCACCCGGAGCCGTGCGGCGTGAACTGGACAACGCCGGGCGGCGTTTGGTCCAGCCTCCACCTGAGCCTCATGTAGAACTCCTTCGCGCGGTCGACGTCCGAGACGGGGATGACGACGACCTCGACTTTCATGCCGACCCTTGCGACGCTCCTGCCGCTAATCGCGTCGTTAGTACGGACTGCCTTGGTGCTCATGGCTGCCTCCTTCGTTGTGTCGGGATGACTGTCGCGTTTTCACAAACTACGCCAGAACAAATCGCCGGTCAAGAAACAGTCCCCGCGCAGTCGGACCAAGCACCGATAAGTCGGCATCTCGCCAGCAATACAACAGTCACGGCTAGCGTTTGTCAGGACCTAGCCCGAAGAAGCAACCTTGCAGAGGCGGAAAACGCGAACAGTGCTGTAAACTCGAGATCGCCATGCATCCCATCGCCTTGAGCGCATTGTTCGCCCTTCAGTGTTTCCACGTGCTGTTCCTGGCCTTGCACGATTGGATTCCTCTGAGGAGGCGAACCCAGGCCGCAAAATGGTCGCTGCGACGCTCATCAGCCTCATTCCATTTGCGATCGGACTCGCCGCCAGCGCCGTCTACCTTGGCAGAGCCTATCCGGCGTGGTTGTTCTGGTGGCTCTGGATCAGCTACGGCCTCTTATTGGTTGGCGAGTTGACGGCCTGGTGGATTCCATACCTGTTCCACCCAGAGCCAGAGCGCGCGGCGCGCTATCAGGTGATGTTCGGCGCGACGCACGCTTTCCTTCCCGAACGCAGCGGCGGTTGGGGACGTAGTTCAGTTGGTTAAAACGCTGCCCCGTCGCTCGTTAGAATCCCACACTGTCACGGCGGGTCTGAGCGAGTTGCGTCGCTCCCACACTAGTCTCAATCATTTGCATACGAATAGTTCCTCTCGTTCTTTATTTTCAGGCCCATTTCTGGCGTCACGCACGCCTACTAGGATCTGCTCCTTGCACCCGGTGGCGGGAACCTGTCGCGGTCGATCCGCTCGATTGCTCCCTTCAGCAACTTCTCGAAAAGCGTGTTGTCACCGCGCATGAAACTTGCGTCGCTTGCCATGTACAGTTCCTCTCGTGAACCTTGTTCCAATCAATCCAATGCCTGTTCTTGTAGGCCAGCTCGCGGACAAATTCTCGCTGCGTTCTTCCATTTCCTTCTCGAAAAGCATGCACGGCGTTCAATGTTCCTAGAACCTCTGCCACACGATCGGCGAATCGCTCTTGATTTAGACCATGAAGATGTTGGCCCTTGGACAGTCGTTCAAATAGGTCTTTCAATGTAGATTCGATGTGCGGCACATGGGCAAAATATGAATTCCCTTTTGCGATGTCTACTGTTCGAAACTCTCCGGCCCATTCGTAAACGTCTTGGAACAGATAACGGTGAATTCCTCGTAGGTGTTCAATATCGAAGGCCCAAAGAGCGGACATTCTAGAAGCTCTAAGGACCGTTGTCCTACTCGGTCCCCTTCAAAGCGGTCTAGTATTTCCTGATTACGGATCCCACGAATTTTTTTGAGGACCGTCGTACCCGGATAAACTTACGGGTCGGAACTCATAGAGGAAACTACAGGCCTGTCGGGAGGGCTCGAATCAGTTCCCCGGCCTGTTCAACAGAAACTTCACCTTCAATGTAGCTTTGCCAAATCTCCAACGCCTTCGGACTAGGTTCCAGTCCTTCGAGGCGGACATTGGCCACAGCGTTCTGAACGAACCGCTCGCGCCAGGCGCGGGCCTCTTTTTCCTGTTCAGCAATCGGTTGGGGGCGTAACACACTCATCGCGTAGCCTCGCGAGCCGAGAAAATCTCCCGTCAAGCATCACTCTCGCCGAGGCGCAGCCTTCCTCTCCGATTCCAGGACCTTCTTCAGTCCCTGAAGATTCTCTCTGAAATAGACCAGGTCGGCATGGAACATCGCCACCCCTCTTCTCAGTCGAGTTGTCTCTCGGGCGAACTGTTTCCCGTGAATCAGACGGTCAAGCGACGTCGCGTGCTCAAGCAAGGGTTCAATTCGGAGCCTTGTCCAGTCCGTCTTTGCGTCGAGGGTAGCGAACGCGTCTCTCAGACGCTCGAGGCGCTTGATGACGGAGGGAATGTCCTGCTTGTAGGCCCGATCCACGATGTCCTCCTCGAACTGAAAGTTCTGTACCCCCAAATCTACAGGCTGCTGCTCCGGTAGGGCAATACCGTAGATGTTGATGGTGGCTACCTACTTCGGAGCGGAGTCGTCATCGAGACTCCTCAAGCGGTAGCGGCCCGGCTTTGCTGCCTTGCATCCGACCATGCCCTAAAATTCCAGTGCTTGTGATTTACTCTCACCTGAGCGACTTCACTAGGCGCAAACGGTACATCTTCGTATCCGCGAACCTGGATGATGCAGCCCTCACTTGCGATGGCCTGGTCAAAACACCTGCCGTCCTTGAGAGTGACTGAGACAACTTGATAGCCGATGCCCGTTTCCGCATTGCGCTTCAATTCAGCGACACTGTCAGGCGGAACGGGAGTTAAACGCTTCATTGTGGTACCTCTCAAAACGGTTTTGGAATCGCCGGGCGGCCTGCGGAGAACGTCTTAATCTTACCAGCAGAGCATGAAGCGTGTCATGTTCTGGCGGTGGTTGAAACGCGACGTCTAATTCTGATAGGCGGGATACGGCTTCAGAGACCTAGCCGTCTTTCCAACGTCTCGATAGCCGGAACTGCATGTCGGTGTTCAACCAAGGAAGCCTAACATCAGCCTACACACTGTTGGCGCAATTGAACTAGAATGAGTTTGTCGTGAGAATTGGAATCGATTTCGGAACCACGCGAGTGGTAGTCGCTGCGGCTGACCGTGGCAACTACCCCCTTGTCAATTTCGAGACGTCAGACGGACAGATACGGGACTGGTTCCCAAGCCTGATGGCGGTTTCGGAAGACCGACGCATGTATGGATGGGAGGCAGCGGCGCAGCAGGGCAAAACAGGCTGGACCATGGTGCGTTCTCTGAAGCGCCAGCTAAAAAGCGCCGGTCCCTACAGCACCATCGAAATTGCTGGCCGGCGGCTCAATCTGAGCCTAGTCCTGACCGAGATGATGATGGCTTTGCGTCGGGAACTCATCGACAGATCTACATTGGGCGCCAGCAAATTCGACAGGCTCCAGGTAATGCTGGGCGTCCCAGCGAACTCCGACAGCAACCAGCGATTTCTCACGGAAGAGACGGCCCGGGCCGCGGGCTTTGATGTGCTTGGACTGTTGAACGAGCCGTCGGCCGCTGCGATTGAGTTTGCCTATCGGAATAGCAAAGACCGCAAGAATCGTATGGAAGGCGGATTGCTTGTTTATGACTTGGGCGGTGGAACCTTAGACGTATCACTCGTAGCTCTGGGCGAAGCCGAGCACTGCGTCATCGCATCGGATGGCATACCCGATTTGGGGGGCGACAATTTCGACGAGATTCTGGCCCTGCTGACCCTGGCGGAAGCCGGAAGACCTGGGCGGGAAGAGGACTCACTTACGTCCGCGGAGTGCTACCTGTTATTTGACGAATGCCGCGAGAAGAAGGAAGCTCTCAACCCCAACAGCCGCAAAATCACCGTCGATCTGGAGCGCGTCCGGAAGGATTGGAGAGAAGTCTCGATCGGTGTGGACGCCTTCTATGAGCGTTGCAGGCCTTTAGTGGAAGCGTCTCGCAGCGTTGTAGAAAACCTGTTGACGGCCCATCCGAACAACGCAATTGATACCTTGTACTTGACTGGGGGTGGATCGGAGTTACCTTCCGTCGCCCGCACTCTGCGCGAGACGTTCGGACGCAGAGTACGACGTTCTGCTTACATGCGTTCCGCCACAGCGATAGGATTGGCGATCCGCGCAGAAGGGTATGAAGACCGTCCTCTCCGCGACCAATTCACAAAAAACTTTGGCGTCTGGCGTGAAGCGGATGATGGCCACAATGTCGTGTTCGATGTCATATTTCCGCGCGGAGTAAAGCTTCCCTCCAGGGGCGAGGACCCGCTGCATATCGTTCGCCTGTATCACCCGGTGCACAACATCGGCCACTTTCGTTACCTGGAATGTGCCCAACTGGACGCCAACAATCAGCCCGCGGGTGAGATCAGCAATTGGGATGAGATTCGCGTAGCCTTTGATCCCAATCTACCGGATTCCACGGACCTTACTGTTCAACCGGTCCGCCGTATTGCTCCCACGCACGAGCTACTGATCGAAGAAGAGTACACCTGCAATGCAAACGGCGATGTAAGAGTCAGAATTCGCGACAAAATCACCCAACAAGCGAACGAATACCGACTCGGCCGCTGGTCGAAGCATCGCAAGAGAATCAAACAGGGATAAAAGCCACTACCCCACCCACTTTCATTCGCCAAAACACCGCGACGCCTCAGTGTCTTCCATGTTTTGGCGAAGGACAAGACTAGATGGCAACGTAGTTGTGACTAGCTGTCAAGTAATCTCAGCTGTTGCATCCCTCCTGAACCTTCATTACCACCAGCGTCACATCGTCGCGCTGTGGCTCGCCATTTGCGAAGTCGGATACTTCGGCCAGAATGAGTTCAACGATTTCGCTCGGCGCCATTCGGCTGCAAGACCGCAGCAGGCTCTCGAGCCTTTCCACGCCCCAGAGTTGGCCGGCAGTATTGGCCGCCTCCGTGATTCCGTCTGTATATGCCACCAGAATATCGTCTTTCGCCAGTTGGAACTGAGTTGCCTTGAACTGAGCTTCTGCGTACACGCCAATAGGCACAGCTTCGGCGCGCAAGTGGAACAGTTCGCAGCATTGCGTTCGGGGCCTCACGATGATCGGCGGGTTATGGCCAGCATTCACATACTGCAACATGCGACTCGCGGGCTCGTACTCTGCATAGAAAAGTGACGCAAAGAAAGCCGTCGGGGATGATTCGTGAACAAGACGGTTGACGTCTCCAATCAGCGTAGTAAGGTCCAAATATGGGTGTAGCGCCTGTGCTCGAAGGGAAGCCTGCAGGCTCGCCATGAGAAGAGCTGCGCCAATTCCTTTTCCGGACACGTCGCCGATAGCAATACCCCAGCGTCCGCCAGATAGGGAAAGGAAGTCGTAATAGTCGCCTCCGATGCCACGAGCCGGCTGGTAGAAGGTTTCACTGGCGAGACAGGGAATCGAGAAGCTCCGCGGCGGGAAAAAGGCCTGTTGGACATCTTTCGCGCCCTCCAAATCTCTGCGAAAAGCCCGGTGGACTCCCGAGTCAGAATCCGATTTCTTGAGGTATTCCACTAGTGTTTCTACTTGGTTCCGCAATAAGAGGCTGGCTTCTTTTCCTCGCCCGTTCTTGAGAGCATCGATAATCGGCTGATGTGATTCGACCACTTCGGGAAGATCTTTTGCGAGCTTCTCAATGGCAATGCGGACGCGCACATCGAACCCCAGAGTTTCCCACACCCGCTGGAGCATGGTATTCCCCGACGCCTTCAGTATGCATTTGTGCAATTTCGCCTCATGTTCTGCGTAAGCGTCCAGGTCGCCGGTGGTGACTGCGGAGCGCAGGCAATCTAATTCCTTCTCCAATTCCTTGGTATTACCTTTGAGCACTTCCGCGGCTGTTCTTCCTGAAATTTCCTCGAGCGCGGCCCGTATCTCATAGGCTTCCTGCAACTCTTTGGAGCTCGGAGAATGCACCACGACGGAGAAATCGCCCGAAATCGTTAGCAATCCGAGCGACTGGAATTCTCTGAAGATCTTTAGTGCTGATTCGTCGTCCAGCCCGTACTTGGCCGCAACCTCCCTTAGGCGCACGCTCTGGCCCGGGCGGTACCCGGCGCAAAACAATTCTCGAGCCAGTCGTACTCGTCCCAATTCGTTCAGCTCACCATCTGCGTTAACGATCGACACAGCCTTGCATTGGCCCACCAAAGTCATCAGATTCTCTCCTTGACCTATTCAGATGGATTCTGCGGTTCTTCACCGGAACCGCAGTTGGCACACTTGGTGCCATCTACCAGAAAACACAACTCAAAGGGCGTGGGCTGGGGCCGCGGCGAGAACATTCCGTACCACGAAGCATCCGGCTTGGGCCTGGGAATGATCGTTTCCGCGTGTTTCACGTTTGATGCAAGTGACCTTGATTCCGTTTTGTCAACATCCTTAAATCTTTCGCGCCTTGAGCCTGATTGACCGTAGCTCTCCTCGATTCAGCGGCATGGATCATCGGTGTGGGCAATTCACTTGCCGCCGTCACTGCTCCTTCGTGCTGCCTGGGAATTCGTTTCTTCCCAGACAAATTCGCG
>Ga0207038_10017_pt1 | contig 48342 bp, 47 predicted proteins | sample Alteio_BWMinCont_76_FD_153285 | JGI IMG/M metagenome (GOLD analysis project Ga0207038, IMG submission 153285) | Enriched cells from forest soil in Barre Woods Harvard Forest LTER site, Petersham, Massachusetts, United States -... | ecosystem: Environmental > Terrestrial > Soil > Temperate forest >...
GGTAGCTTGACCATCGCTACTCATTACGGCAGCGGTAAGAGACACCAGGATAAAATTAAAATCGCCTGTATACTTATTAAGCACACTGTCCAGGTTAACGTGTACAGACCCTCCGCTTTGCTGCCTGGAACCAAGGTATACATCTGCCAGGCTGCCCAGCAGGAAACCTGCAACAGCGCCATCAAACTTTAGAAAAATATACCCGATAAATGCTCCAAAAAATTTCCACATACAGTATCAACCTACTTTGCAGGGCGCAAAAATATACTGTTTTTGAGTACCAATCTGAAAAACCTGCTTATTATAAACCACCAACTATTAACTAAATTGTTAATTTTGGGCTGTTCTAAGAATATGTTTGCACTCTTAAAAAAAGAAATTTCAGGTTTTCTTGGTTCTCTGATAGGCTACATTGTAATATGTGTATTTCTTATTACAGTAGGATTATTGTTATGGGTCTTCCCTTTCAATTCTAACATACTCAATAGCGGGTATGCCGGCATTGACCCTTTATTTGTCCTTGCTCCCTGGGTTTTTATGTTTCTTATTCCGGCAGTAACCATGCGTTCCTTTGCAGAGGAAAAGAAAACGGGTACTATTGAACTGCTTCTCACCCACCCTTTAAGCGATCTTGAAATTATTCTTGCCAAATACTTTGCCTGCATAGCATTGGTAATATTGGCGCTTCTTCCTACACTTGTTTATTATGTGTCAGTATCTGTGCTTGGATATCCCCCGGGCAATATTGATAATGGCCGTACTTGGGGCTCTTATTTTGGATTAATCTTTTTAACAAGCGGATTTGTAGCTATCGGAATATTTGCCTCTTCCATCAGCAGTAACCAAATAGTATCTTTCATTTTTGCCATATTACTTTGTTTTATATGTTACAGCGGATTTGCATTTATCGGGCAGTATGTATCATCCGGATTTGCAGGTAATTTTATTCAGTCTGTTGGTATTAGCATGCACTATTCGTCCATGAGCAGGGGCGTTATCGATACCCGGGATGTAATTTATTTTGCCAGCATTTCAATTGCCTTCATTTTAATGACCCGAACCGCATTAGAGAGCAGGAAATGGTGAACCCGGAAAATACACATAAGAAAAAATCTGCCGGGAGAGACCTTGTAAAGCTTGCTCTTGGGTTGGTTATGTTATTCCTGCTAAACTATGTGGGGTCTTTTGTTTTCCATCGCTTCGATTTGACGTCTGAGAAAAGATACACTCTTTCTCCTCAATCTAAAAACATAGCTGAAAACATAGAGGGTACTGCATTTTTTAAAGTTTACCTGGAAGGCAGCAAACTTCCCGCCGGCCTCGTTCGCCTGCGTGATGAAACGAAAGAAATGCTGGATGAATTCAGGGCCTATTCGGGTGGAAAAATACAATATGAATTTGTGGACCCTTCAGCAAATCCCAACCCAGATGAGCGGCAGGCATTTTATAAGCAGCTATATAAGCAAGGGCTTTCTCCTGTTGATTTGCAGGTACAGGAATCTTCCGGCAATTCTGACCTTATGATATTCCCCGGCGCTATTCTTTCTTATAGGGGAAGGGATATCGCTATGCCTATTTTACAAAATCAGGGCAACCAGGATCCTATGACGACCATCAATCATTCTATTGAGCAATTAGAATATGACATTGATAACGCTATCCATAAACTTGGCATCGATTTTAAGCCAAGAGTGGCTTTTATTCAAGGCCAAGGGGAGCTTGATTCTGTTAAAACAGCAAGCGCTACTAAAGCCCTGAGCGAATATTATGCAATTAGAAGCATTACTATAAATCATCATAGTGGTTCCCTAATGGATTCGGGAGGGATAGTGAGCTATGCAGCCATCGTAATCGCCAAACCAGATACTGCTTTCTCGGAAGAAGACAAACTCGTTATTGATCAATATATAATGCACGGAGGAAAAGTTTTTTGGCTCGTTGACCCATTATATTGCCCTATAGATTCATTAGTTGCCAATGGCCGGACCATGGCTTTCCCGAATGATTTGAACCTGGAGGATATGTTCTTTCAATATGGCGTAAGGCTAAACAATAATGTTGTGCTCGATTACCAATGTTCAGCCGTGCCGATCAACGTAGCGCTACGGGGAGAACAGCCACAATGGCAGTTAGGCCAGTGGTTTTATGAACCGCTAATTGGCGCAACGGGTAGCAACCTCATCGTAAAAAATCTTGGCCTAGTGGAATTCAATATCGCCAGTACACTTGACACTATCGCTGTAAGAAATATCAAGAAGACCATATTGCTGGCCACATCAAAATATACCAAACTGGAAAGCGCACCGGCCCGCATAAGTACCGGAATAATACACCTGCATCTCAACGAAGACCTCTTTAAACAATCATTTCAGCCGGTGGCGGTTCTACTGGAAGGGAAATTCGCTTCACTCTACAGGAACCGGATCCCTTATCCATTCAATACTGCTAAATATTATTTCTTGCCTGAGAGCAAGTCTACAGCTATGATTGTAGTATCAGACGGCGATGTTATCAGAAACGAAACTGCATACGGCGGACATGTTGCATTGCCACTTGGGGAGGATAAGTATACGCAGCAAACACACAGCAACAAAGAGTTTATCTTGAACTGCATGAACTATCTCTGTGGTGATTCGAGTCTGCTTTCGGTTAGAGGCCGTGAATTACAGGTACGCCTGCTCGACGATAAAAAAGTGAAACTGCAGAAAACCCAATGGCAGGTTATTAACCTAGCTGTACCTGTACTTCTAATTATCATTCTAGGCCTTATTTTGTCTGCCTTGCGAAAAGCAAAGTATGCGAAGTAGATAATAAAGTAGTCCTTTATAGGAAACTATCTATTATGTAAAGTGCGCTAACAGCCTCTGCAAAAATCCAATAGGTTTCTAAAAATAGAATTGTTCATATTTACATAACAATATCATTTGCATATCTGAAAAAATTTGCGACATTTGATGCCTATAACAAAGTATGCAGAAAATCTACCAGTCAATTTTAGAAAGGGTAAAAAAGAGACAGCGAAGCCTAGCTTTGCTGATTGACCCTGATAAATTCAAATCGAGCGCAGCCCTTGAAAATGCGGTACGGTCGGACGTAGATTATATTTTTGTAGGAGGAAGTTTATTAAGTACAGGAAGCCTGCAGCAATGTGTTGAAATAATTAAGAAAGCAACCTCTACCCCACTGATACTTTTTCCAGGCTCAACCGACCAAATTGACCCTCATGCAGATGGCATTCTTTTCCTATCATTAATTTCGGGAAGAAACCCCGATAACCTGATAGGCAAACATGTTGTAAGCGCCCCCATACTAAAAAAAACATCGCTTGAAATTATTCCTACGGGATATATGCTTATTGAAGGAGGTAACACAACTTCTGTAGCTTATATGAGCAATACTTTACCGATACCAAATAATAAAACTGATATTGCTGTTTGCACAGCTATGGCAGGTGAAATGTTGGGTTTAAAGCTAATTTATATGGATACGGGCAGCGGAGCGCTGAATCATGTTCCGCTAAGTATGATTAAAAATGTAAAAAAGAATATCGATGTACCACTTATTGTTGGCGGGGGTATAAAAACCCCCGAACAAGCGTATACTGTATGTAATGCAGGGGCCGATATAATTGTGATTGGTACCGTTACCGAACAAACACCTGAAATTATTGGAGAAATAGCAAGCGCAGTACATCAAAACTCCTCCCACACAATAGACTTAAACGAATAATAAACATGAAGCAAAATTAGGCCACCTAACCATAAATTAAAATAAATGAAGTTAATAGTAATTACCCCCTCTAGTACTATTGAAGATGAACACTACATATTAGGCAAAATGCTTGATATGGGACTTACAACTTTGCACGTCCGAAAACCAAAGCTCTCTAAAAGAGAACTTAGCATATACCTTAACGGGTTCACAAAAAGCCAGCAAAAAAAAATTATACTGCATATACATTATGGCCTACTGTGGGACTTTCATTTAAAAGGCGTTCATGTGTCAAAGCGACAACGAAAAAAGAAAATCAAGTTTGCTATGCGTAAAGCTATATTATACCTGCGAAGGGGAAACTTCCAGATAGGCGCATCTTGTGAGAGCTTTCAATCGTTAGATGATCTTTATAAAGATTTTGATTATATCTTTATTTATCCTGTATTTCCAGGCCTCAATGGGCATTTACCCGGCATTAACATGGGTAGCATGAAAAAAATCCTTCCTTCCTATCCCGAAAAGGTTATTGCAAAAGGAGGCACTACACCCGATAACATAGGCATAGCTCATAAATTAGGTTTTTCAGGAGTAGCTTTCCAGGAATATCTATGGGACAAGCCTGAACCTTTAGTATCCTTCCAAAAAATTTTAGACACCTTCCGCGAGGAAGGATTAACCCTTGAATAAACCATGAACGAATCTATAACACAATCACTTCCCCCTGAACTACATTTTAGCTCTACCTGGTACGGACCGGCTATGGCTCAGCGGAAAAGTGAATGGACAATAGAACTGACATCGCCTGAAATAAAAGAATTGGAGAAAGCCGCCGAACCTTTGATCGATTCTGAACAAAACATAGGCTCGCTCACAGCTTCGGGTTTTTCCCTACCAATATTAGGGCCCAAACTCAGCGCTATGCGCGAAGAATTAATTCATGAGCGTGGCTTTTCCTTATTGAAAGGGCTGCCGGTGGAAAAATATACGGAGTGTGAAGCCGGCACTATTTTTTACGGATTGGATTGTCATCTGGGTTCTCCGCGCTCACAAAATGCTATGGGGCATATGCTTGGGCATGTTCGTGATTTAGGCAAAAAAAGTAGCGACCCTACTACACGCATTTACCAGACTAATGAGCGGCAAACATTTCACACTGACTCTTCGGATGTTGTTGGTCTGCTCTGTTTAAAAACAGCCAAAACCGGGGGAACCTCTTTACTGGTAAGCGCTTCAACTATTTATAATGAGATGCGCAAACACCGGCCAGATTTGCTAAAACTTTTATTGGAGCCTATAGCAACCGACCGCAGAGGCGAGGTTCCGGAAGGAATGTTGCCTTATTTGCTGATACCTGTTTTTAATTTTTATAAAGAATTTCTTACCCCATTTTACCAACGTCAATATATTGATTCGGCACAGCGTTTCGAAGATGCACCCCGCCTGACACCATTGCATGTTGAAGCACTGGATATGTTCGATAGGCTTGCCAACGATCCAAAACTATATCTGTCCATGGACTTGGAGCCTGGCGATATGCAATTTGTATATAATCATGCACTGTTGCACGATCGTACCGGATTCGAAGATTGGGACGACCCGGCAAAAAAGCGCCACCTGCTGAGATTATGGTTGTCTATTCCCGGCGACCGCCCTTTGCCGGAAGTGTTTGTATCGCGCTATGGTACAATTGAAATTGGAAACCGTGGCGGCATCATTGTTCGTGGCACCATGCTAACCATCCCCTGGACAGTTTAGTTATTTCAGCACCAGTTGCACAGTATACCTGCTTCGTTGTTCGAGCAGAATATTTCTTTCCGCAACAAGTTTATCAATTGTTGCCTGGTCGTAATAACGAATGGTGAAAAGCTCTACATTATCATTATACAGCACCCTGTAATTATCCTGGAAGGCATCCAACAGCTCGGGGAGTTTGCTAATTCCATTATCAAAACATACGGAGAAATTGATGGCAGAATGTTGCATCATATTTACTTTAACTTTCAGTTTAGCGAATATATCGAAAATAAAACTCAGGTTTTCTTCTGCAATAAATGAAAAGTCTTTGGGTGATAATGACAACAGCGCCTGGTCGGCTTTTGAAATAAAGCAAGGAATAGACAAAGGCGTACTATCTGCATCAATGCAAGTACCCGCTGAGGCGGGCTCTATGAAAGGTTTTACATACAAAGGAATATTTTTGTTTTGGAGGGGTTTAATAGTTTTCGGGTGTATTACCGAAGCACCGTAATAGGCAAGTTCAATAGCATCCTGGTAACTCAGGCGCTCTATTTTAACCGTATCGCTAAATTTTTTAGGGTCGGCGTTTAATACCCCGGGCACATCCTTCCATATAGTAACCGATTCTGCATTGGTACAATAGGCAATAATAGCCGCTGTGTAATCGGAGCCCTCTCTGCCGAGAGTGGTAGTTTTTCCATCAGTTGTACAGCCAATGAAACCTTGTGTGATTATTATATCTGATTTAGTAAGCGTTTCAAAACACTTTTCTGCTTTTGTAAAATCTACCTTTGCATCGCGATAATTGGCATCCGTGCAAACAAATTTCCGGGCATCTATCCATGTATTCGTTATTCCTTCATCGGAAAGGAAGCAGCTTACGATGTGTGTGGAAATTATTTCGCCATACGAAACTATTTGATCGTACCTCTCATCATAATTGGTTAAAGGATACTCCTTTACCAATTTGCGCAATTCTGAAAACGTTTCCTGAAGAATGTCGCAAACCTTATCCTTATATAAGCATGTTATACAGGCTTTAGCAATCCCATAATGATACTCTTCTATTTCCCTGATTAATACTTCCGTCTCTTTAGCATTTAATTTGGGTACGAGTTTTTCCAGTGCATTGGTGGTTTTTCCCATAGCCGAAACCACTACGATAATCTTTCCGTCGGTAGCTTTCAATATTTCCGCTACTCTTTTTAAGCCATCTGCATCTTTTACCGAGGCCCCACCAAATTTGAATACTCTCATGGTTATAGCTTTATGTCCTTCAATTCACTTTCATAAAGGGTGCAATTCGCCCACTCCTTGCTGAAAACGGTATTATATTTTTTATAAAACTGAATGGCAGGATCATTCCAATGAAGCACCTGCCAGTCTATTTTACGAACGCCCATTTGTTTTGCAGCTTTAACAACCTCCTCAAACAACTTCCCCCCTACACCCGAACGCCTATGCTTTTCGGTAACTATAATATCGTCCAGGTATATAGCCTTCCCTTTCCAGGTAGAATATTTAATGTAATACAGGGCCATTCCTACAACATAGCCATCTATTTCAGCTACAAAAGCGCTATAAATAGCATTTGGCCCGAAACCATCGGCTTCCATCTCAACAATAGTAACTTCTACGGCATCAGGTTCTTTTTCATAGGCTGCTAATTCCTTTACCAGGCCTAATATAGCAGGTACATCATCCTTTACTGCTTTGCGTATCAAATAGTTCATACAGAGTTAATATAGATAAACTCCAAAAATACCTATATTTGATGTCCAAAAAAAATTGAATCAGTTAATTATCATGGAAAAAGTACAAACATTAGGAGAATTTATAGTTGAGAAGCAGGACGATTTTTTATATGCCAAAGGCGAGTTGACAAGACTATTGAGCGACATTGCCATTGCAGCCAAAATAGTAAACAGGGAAGTTAATAAAGCCGGACTTGCAGGTATACTGGGTGAAACCGGAGATATGAATGTACAAGGCGAAAAGGTTAAAAAGCTGGATATTATAGCAAATGAACAGTTTATTGCGGCCTTGAGTGTGGGTGGTGAATGCTGTGCTATTGCATCGGAAGAAAATGAAGAAATTATAACTGTAACCAATGCCGTATCAAAAGGTGCTAAATATGTAGTAGCGTTAGACCCTCTTGATGGTTCCTCTAATATTGATGTGAATGTTTCGGTAGGTACTATCTTCTCTATATATCGTCGTATCAGCCTTTCAGGCCCCGGTAAGCTGGAAGATTTCCTTCAAGCCGGAACTGAACAGGTTGCTGCCGGATATGTTATTTATGGTTCTTCTACCATGATGGTATATACTACCGGTAAAGGGGTTAACGGGTTTACATTAGATCCATCTATTGGCGAGTTCTGCCTCTCGCACCCCAATATGCAAATACCTAAAAAAGGAAAAACATACTCTATAAACGAAGGTAACTATGTGCATTTCCCTGAAGGAGTAAAGAAATTTATCAAATATTGCCAGGAAGAAGACACCGCGACCAACCGTCCGTTTTCTTCCCGTTACATTGGTTCTGCCGTAGCTGACATTCACCGCAATTTAATTACTGGAGGTGTATTCTTATACCCCACCACTTCGGCATCGCCCAAAGGTAAATTACGACTGGTGTATGAATGTAACCCATTGGCATTTATCTTGGAACAAGCCGGAGGAAAAGCAACAAGTGGCACCAAACGTATTATGGACCTTAAGCCCACTGATCTTCACCAACGCACACCCATGTTCATAGGCTCAAAAGATATGGTAGATAAGATTGAGGAATTGCTTGCCAAATACTCTGTTAGCGCTAAAGCTTAATCGTTCAATTTACTAAGTACATTAGGCATTACTTTCGGAGCAATTTCCACAAGGTGATTGTAAACCCAGGTATTATGAAAATCAACGTATTTTTCGTTGGTTTCCTGGCTGAAGAGGTTTAGCAAGATAAGCACTACGCTTACTAAAAATGCCCATTTAACCAGCCCGAATATTCCACCGGCAATATGATTTAGGAACCCTATGTTAAGGGCTTTCGTGAGCTTTTCAATTTGTTTGGAGATTAAAAATATAATCACCAGTACTACGATAAAAACTACCACAAACGTTGCTAAAGATACATAGTGCTGCGATGTGTCCTCATCCACATGGGCATTTATGAATGCTGCTAAATAGCTGTAATATTTTATTGAAACATAGGCCGCAATTATTATACCGGCAAATGATGTTAATTGTGAAATAATTCCTTTATAAACACCCCAATATACTCCCCACAAAAGAGGAATCAGTAAAATAATATCTGTCTTTGCCATAGTTTTGCAAATATACATTTAGTTCATAATGCCAATAAAGTAGACTGCTCAACTTGTAAAATACTTCCGACGCTATAACTTTATTAACTTTACAACCTATGGATGAAGCGTTACAGGCCGAGTGGAAAGATTTAGTTAAGCGGATAGAGCTGACTTTTGGAGAGGGTATTGAAATAGAAACCATCATCGTACTGATAGGTATGCAGGAATTGGGAAAAGGCTATTTTAAACCTACAAAAGACGAAAAGTTAGATTTGCTTCATATTGCAACATGCACGTTAATGGAGCCCCTGGGCTATTATAAATATATCGGCAAAGATGCTGACGGCTGGCCTCACTGGGAAACCGTGAGTAACCTGCCTACTCTTAAACCCGGACAGCAAAAAGAAATATTGAAACGGGCTATTATTACGTATTTTAAGGAGAATGAATTGGCCACATCTTAGCAAACAATAAATCGTAATGAGGAATCCCGACATAGAAAAACTCTATAAAATATACCTGGAACATCCTGTTGTATGTACCGATACACGTAATATTAAAGCCGGCAGCCTGTTTTTTGCACTAAAAGGAGCTAACTTCAACGCTAACGAATTTGCACTACAAGCAATTGATAGTGGTTGTAGCTATGCTATAATTGATGATGAAAATTATTATACCAATTCGTGCATTTTAGTGGCAGATGTATTAACCACATTGCAAAAACTGGCTACCCATCATCGCCGTCAATTTACCATCCCAGTAATTGGTATCACCGGCACAAATGGAAAAACCACCACGAAAGAATTAACTGCCGCTGTGTTATCTAAAAAGTATACTACTTTATTTACGCAGGGCAATTTAAATAACCACATTGGAGTACCGCTTACATTGCTCAACATCACTAACAAGCATGGTATTGCTGTTATTGAAATGGGCGCCAACCATGTAGGGGAAATTGCTCAGTTATGCCAAATTGCAGAACCAGATTACGGAATCATCACCAACATAGGTAAAGCTCATTTGGAAGGATTTGGAGGATATGAAGGCGTTATAAAAGCAAAAAGCGAACTATATAAATACATACAAAAAAAAGGTGGCAAGCTATTTGTAAATGCAGATGATAGCCTGCTTATGGAGCTTTCTGAGGGAATTGAAAGATATATGTACGGAACATCCCCCCAAGCAAATATTAAAGGTGCTATTGACTCGACTAGCTTCTTAGCAAAAGGAACTATTACAATAAATGGCCTCGCAGTAGAGGTGAACAGTAACCTGGCGGGTTCATATAATTTTCACAACATACTTGCAGCGAGTGCAGTTGGTAATAATTTTGGAATTCCATTGCAACAAATTAAAGCAGCTATTGAGGAATATAATCCTTCGAATAACCGCTCACAAATAATAAAAAAGAATAGCAACACTATATGGATGGATGCCTATAATGCTAACCCCAGCAGCATGAAAATTGCCATCGAAAACTTTTCCAGTTTGAATACGCCGGATAAAATATTGATTTTAGGTGATATGTTTGAACTGGGCAATGATAGCCATAAAGAACACCAGTCCATTGCAGATTTAATAGATACACATACCGGCTGGGGCGGTATTTATTTGATAGGAAAAGAATTTTCGCAGATAAAAACCCAGGGTAAGACATTTACTACCACAGATGAATTTATGAAATGGTTGGTGGAGCATCCTTTTAAAAACGCGACTATTTTATTAAAGGGTTCAAGGGGTATGCAGATGGAGTTCATCCTCCAAAAAATGCGATAGGTCGAAAAAAGTTATATTTTGTTATTAAACCTTTCTATTTTTAGCCATTCAAATAGAAAAACAAGTAAAACTAACCCTGATATGAAAAAGAAGATTTTTTTAGTAAGTGGCATCATAGGAATAGCCCTTACTCTAACAGTTTTTACCGGATGTCATAAAGACTCCCCTAATACACCTGCCACCAACAATAATACAACCACTTACAGCAGTGATATAACATCGGCACAGGATGAGTCGAATGCGTCGGATGCAATGAATGATTCAAAAAATATTTCAGATGCGTCCGCACAAGGCAATTCAAACCAATACCATCCCGGACAGAATGTAAGTGCCATCTATTCCGCCCATTGCGTAGTTACCTGGGCTAAGGATACCTTAAATGGATATGACACCATGTATGTTAATTTTGGCGGAACCCCGGTTAGATGCAATGATGGCAGATGGAGACAGGGAGAAATTATTGTATACTGGGCCCGTAAAACAGGTTCTCTATTGCATTCTTATTTCGATTCGGCAAGTACCATTACTATGACTTTCAACAATTATGCTGCAGGTAATACAGATACCAGCATGATTGGTGTTGCAGGTACACGTGCATGGACCAACACAGGTAGCAATCTGTTATCGCAACAAAACTGGGACTTCACTGCTAATTTGACGCTCACTTATGCTAACAAACAAACGGCTACATGGAATTCAACACGAACAAATTCCCTGGTAAAAGTAGGCGCAGACTATTACTATGAAATTAGCGGAAGCGCTTCGGGCATAGATAGAAATAATGTACACTATACGCTAAACATCACTACACCACTCTATGTTACTGCATTACCATGGTGGCTTGGAGGTTGCGCCTGGATTGAATCAGGTATGCTTAACATTAACCTTGCCAATAATGTAAATACCCTTACTGTGAATTTTGGCACACTGGGTACATGCACTCCTATAAAAACTGCAACCTATAATAACCATACCTATACTTTTATTATGTGGTAATGGTCATATTGTCTCATTTATAAGAAAGGATTGCCAATTGGCAATCCTTTCTTATTTTAGCCTGCCATTAATTTCGAGCGGATGAAAGATACCTGGAAGGATTATTTCTCTTTTAATAAACGGCAGCGTAATGGCATTCTTGTGCTTTGCACACTCATTGTGCTCTTGCTACTCTATCTTTTCATAGCAGATTACTTTCCTTTTCAATCTAACCCCATAGATTTTTCTTCTTTTAAAACAGAACTTGCAAAAGCTGGTATAAAATCATCAACGGCTACCGGAAAAACAAGTGTACCGTCCTCGCGTGTAGATATTAATTCGGCGGATACAAATGTATTAATGACCTTGCCTAAAATGACCTCCTATTGCGCATACATGATTGTACGATATCGAAAAAAACTGGGAGGGTATTACACCACCCGGCAACTGCAGGAAGTTTGGGGCATGGATAGCGCGATGTATAAGGCACTGCAAGAAAAAGTATGGGTAGATACGACCCTATTACAAAAAATAAATATCAATCGGGCGGATATTAAACAACTAGGATACCATCCTTACATTCGTTATTACCTGGCAAAAGCAATTGTAAACTACCGTGATGAGCATGGCTTATTTGCCTCCACCCAGGCATTGCATAAAATGGCAGCTATAGATGACAGTACTTATGTGAAAATTGCACCCTATCTCACAACAAAATAGACTGAATCTATTTAAGGTTTTATTGTTGCCAACAGTTGCTCTGCATTTATGGTTTCGGCACACTTAAAATGCCCTTTAGGGCATGCTTTATACCCATGCAGTCCACAGGGGCGGCAATCAAGTACTTCTTTCGTTTCTACAATAAATGATTTATCGGATAAAGGGCCAAAGCCAAATGCCGGAATGGTGGAGCAAAAAACTGCCGTTACCGGTGCATTAACAGCCGAAGCAATATGAAGAGGTGCCGAATCATTGGAGTAATTCATTACAGCATCCTTCATAAGCGCCGCAGATTGCAGAAAGGTAAGTTTTCCTGCAAGTGAAGCTATGTTTTTATTGTCGGACCTCGTAATTATTTGATTACACAAATCCTTGTCAGACGGGGCGCCCAAGAGATATATCTTGTATGTAGTAAGCTGATTGATAAAATCAATCCATTTATGTGCAGGATATTGTTTTGTAAACCACACCGATGATGGGGCAATACATATATAAGGCGAAACTTTATATTGCTTAACGCTTTCAAAATTCTCTGATGAAGGGTATAAGCGAGGTTTTTCTAGATGTTCATTATCGGCAGACGAAATAAGTTCCAGATTCCGTTGCACTTCATGTTTATTATCTCCAATAGTATGTTTTACTTTTTTCGTATAGCAAAATGAAAACGGGTTTTTATCGAATCCTATTTTTTCTTTAGCTCCTGAAAAGAAGGTGAGCAGACCGGAACTTGCAAACCGCTGAAGATTAAAAATCTTATCATACTGCGAACGTCTTATCTCTTTTATTAGCCTAAAAAGGTTCCTATTCTTATTTGATTTTTTATCCCAAATAAGAATACTATTCAAAAACGGATGTCCGGCAAAAAGAGGTTCGTTTCCCTTACGAAGAAGAAAATCTATCGTTGCATCGGGATATAATCGATGTAATTTTTCTACCACGGGAGTAGCAAGCACCACATCACCAATAAATGCTGTTTGAATAATCAGAATCTTCAAGCCTCTGTATTAAAGTTGGAGCATGAAGATACGTATAAATGCCAAAGCCCCGAAAAATTAATCCGGGGCCTTTAAGTGAGTACACATGTGATCATTTTGGAGTGCTTGCTACAGAACCGCCTGCAAATGCAAAATGAACACCAACGCTAAAACCAATAGAACTAAAGGGTAAATAGATTTTAGCTGCCTGGGTTGGAGAGCCGGGCGCACTGTTAGTATTACTGGTTGTATAAGAACTCTCGTAATTAGTTTGTTTTTGAGATGTAGTGAGACCACCCAAACGGTCTGCACCATTAAATGTATCGGTAGTTATTAATTGTTCGTTCGGCGCCCAGTCTTCAAAATCTCCGGTAATTTCAGCGAAAACTCCAATTTTATCTGAGAGCATATACATAGCTCCCAAGCTACCGTCAAAGCCAATTATTACATTACCGCTATAAGTATATATTATATCCGATGTATTGGTAACCGTACCTCCACCACCAATGGCTACTGTATGGGTTCCATTATCTTCTAAAGTAGCTGATGGAAAGCCTATAATCAGCCCGGTTATGGTGTAAATTTTTAGCTTGTCTGAACCTGTAATCAGCCGTATGGCAGGGGTAATGCCAAACACATTACCCTTCATAGTATAAATATCTGTTGAGGGGAAAGGGTCGGATGAAGTAGCCGTAGCGGTAATACTATTGTTGAATTTTTCAGAAAGCCCTAATTCAAGCCCGATATTATTTGTAATCATATACCCTCCGTATGCCCCCACTGACAAACCTGATCCAAGAGAATATGATTTACTGTTGGTAGTAGTTGAGCTTGCATCAGCGGTAGTATTTGAATAAAAAGGCTGTACTTGCGAGGGGAACCCGTAGCCCACTCCTACTCCTGCATAAATACCTTGGGCACTGGAATTTATTGCTGCAATAAAGCACCCTGTGATGGCTGCAATAAAAGTTAGCTTTTTCATAGCGTTAGGTTTATTGGTTAATAAATCCAAAGCTATCGGGTAAAAAGCAGGTAACCTGAAAATTTCGACAAACGCTGCTAATTAAAAGGTAAATCGCCGTGATAAGGCGGGGATTTTATAAAATAATAAATCGCTTAGAGGTCAATGGAAGCACCCGTTGTAATTTGCAATAGCCCCATTGACATAGTTTTTGCAACGTTATAGTTTTGTGTCAGCGTACTGAAAATTGTATATCCGCCCAATGTTTGCGTTTGAGTGTTTACAATATTATAGGTTGGATAACTAAAGCTGGACCCGGTATAGCCAACATTAAGATGGATTCCAATTATCTTGATAAGCATGTATTCAATACCTGCATTAATATTGTATCCAAAGACGCTACCTGATGAAATAGTATATGTTTGTGTACCACTTTCACTGAGGCCAGGGATATGGCCTGAGTAGCTATAGTCACCAGTCAAGGTAGGATAGCTACCGGTAACCAATCCTGCCAATATCTGTCCCTCTATTCGGAGCTTACCACTGACAGGTAGTTTTAAGCACGGACCAAGCATATATTGTCCAATATAATAGCTCTTGCCGGCTGTCCACGTATAAGTATATGAAGAAGCTCCGGGAGAGCTTTCATTCCATATTTTGGTATAAATACTATTGTAGGTAGCTATGTCGTATGAATTCATGGTACCTCCCACCATTAGTTTAATTCCTATCGGCCCTACAATCATATATTGGCCATACACATTAAAACTAAATCCGGTTTTTGCAAAACCATTTAATTGGTTGGTATCATTCGCATTATATCCTTTTGGATAAGTACTATTTTTTCTTGTGGTGTAATGAGATAAAGGTAATTGTGTAGAATCGTGTTTTGCATAATCACCCATTGGTATCCCTTGGCCTATATTCACACCGAAACTAAATTTGCTCTGTGCATTAGCCGAATTGGCTCCTGTATATAACACGCCGGCAGTAATTAATATAGAAATTAAAATTAATTTTCTCATGATCTTATTACTTGAAAATAATAGGGAATAAAAGTAATTTATATTTTGAGTTTATTTATAAACACTAGAACATCTTATTGTTGCCTTTTTATTAATAATAAGAATACATTAAAATAATAAAAAGTATAATTATTGAATATACGGAGTTCTCCTTATTAAAACACAAATCCCCGCCTTAAGGCGGGGATTTGTAATAAAAGAACACTTATTGAATGCTCTTATATTTTGAAAGTCAATCCTACGTTGAGAAGATTAACTCCATAGTTTGTGCAGTATGCAAGTTCGCCAAATGCACCAATATGGCTGCTAAAATAATATCTAGCTCCTGCCTGAACTCCTAAAGCAATACCAGTACCACTAACAGATAAATCACCTCCATCAGGGTTGCTCGAAGAAAAGGTAAACGATCCGGTTACGTAACCAATAGTTGCTCCAATATAAGGATCAAAATTAGAACCTGCCGCAAAGTGATAGGTTACACGAGCTGCAATAGTTATCAAGGTTACAGCAAATTTGTCCGTATAGCTTGCAGTAGAAAAGGTTGGCAACCCCGTGTTCGGATCAAATCCTGTCTCAACAGTCTGAGTATATGTATCACTGAATGTAGCACTTTGATAATCAAAAATGAGACCATATCCCCAATGTTCATTTTTAGCGCGTTCCCAAGTGAGCCTGATACCAGGAGAAGCACTACCTGAATATGATGAGCCGGTAAATGCAACGGAATTAACAATACTGGTTCCTCCCGATAAGCCTCCTGCAAAACCAACTCCAAGATCAAATATATTATTCCCTTCATCAAAAGCTCCGTCACCTGAACTACTGGACTCACTACTGCTGCTGTGACTGCTGCTATTGTGGAATTGTGCATGTGTAACACTACTGAAGCAAATAAATGCTCCTGCTAGTAAAGTTGATAATAATGTTTTCGCTTTCATAATTGTGTATGTTTAGTTGTTTATGGGAGACAAAACTAAAAGATTTTTTTTAATAACAAACAATACAATACTTTTTATAGTTTATTCCACATAGTGTCCATTTTTTGCAAAAAGAAAGGGCCCTCCAATTTTGGAGAGCCCTTTTATAAATAAGGCCTGATTTTTTACATCATATCGCCGCCCATGCCGCCCATTGGTGGCATAGAAGGCTTATCCTTTTCTTTTTCTTCAGCTAACACACATTCGGTAGTGAGGATCATACCGGCAATAGATGCGGCATTTTCAAGCGCTACACGGGTAACCTTGGTAGGATCAATTACACCTGCACCAATTAAGTTCTCATACTTTTCAGTGCGTGCATTGAAACCGAAATCAGCTTTGCCTTCTTTTACTTTTTGTACTACTACGGAACCATCTAATGAACCGGAGTTAGCTACAATTTGACGAAGAGGTTCTTCTAAAGCACGTCTGATAATAGCGATACCGGTGTTTTCATCATCATTGTCTCCCTTGAGCTTACTGATAGTTTCAACCGCACGGATATAAGCAACACCGCCACCGGCTACAATACCTTCTTCAACCGCAGCACGGGTTGCATGAAGAGCATCGTCAACACGGTCTTTCTTTTCTTTCATTTCCACTTCGGTAGCTGCGCCAATATATAATACGGCAACACCGCCGGCTAACTTAGCCAAACGTTCTTGCAGTTTTTCTTTATCATAATCAGATGTGGTATTTTCAATTTGCGCCTTGATTTGATTCACGCGAGCTGTAATATCAGCTTTCTTTCCTGCACCGCCTACTATGGTTGTATTGTCCTTGTCAATGGTAATTTTTTCAGCACTACCGAGGTAAGAAAGGTCAGCATTTTCCAATTTGTATCCGCCTTCTTCCGAAATAAATACGCCTTTGGTTAAAATGGCAATATCTTCTAACATAGACTTTCTTCTGTCACCAAAGCCAGGAGCCTTAACAGCAGCAATTTTTAATGAGCCGCGAATTTTATTTACTACAAGAGTAGCTAATGCTTCTCCATCAATATCTTCAGCGATAATGAGGAGAGGACGTCCGGTTTGTACTGATTTTTCAAGAATAGGAAGCAATTCCTTCATATTGGAAAGCTTCTTTTCATAGATCAGTATATATGGATTCTCAAGTACAGCTTCCATTTTTTCTGCGTTGGTAACAAAGTAAGGAGAGATGTACCCCCTGTCAAATTGCATACCTTCCACAATTTCAACAGTAGTTTCAGTTCCACGAGCTTCTTCCACTGTAATAACACCTTCTTTTTTCACCTTTGCCATAGCGTCGGCAATCAGTTTTCCGATAGTATTATCGTTGTTTGCTGAAATGGTAGCTACTTGTTCAATTTTGCTGTTATCATCCCCAACTGATTTGGATTGTTTTTTCAAATCGGCAACAATAGCCTCAACAGCTTTGTCAATTCCTCTTTTTAAATCCATTGGGTTAGCGCCTGCAGTTACGTTTTTCATTCCTGCAGTTAAGATAGCTTGTGCTAATACGGTTGCAGTAGTAGTTCCGTCACCGGCAATATCTGCAGTTTTAGATGCAACTTCTTTTAGTAACTGAGCTCCCATGTTTTGTACCGGGTCAGCCAATTCAATTTCTTTTGCTACCGTAACCCCGTCTTTGGTAATAATGGGGGCTCCGAATTTCTTATCAATAATTACGTTACGTCCTTTAGGACCTAAGGTTACTTTTACCGCGTCGGCAAGGGCATCGGCACCCTTTTTTATTGCATCGCGGGCTTTCAGATCGAATATTATGTCTTTAGCCATTTTATTTTTCGTGTTAGTTGTTAATTGTTATAATTAAATGTGAATTCTTTTCTTAATCCAACATTATTTATTATTCAAAATACCCCAGGAGGTCGTCCTGGCGCATTATTTGATATTCCTTTCCTTCGATGGTAATTTCGGTACCTGAATATTTACCATACAGAACCTTATCGCCTGCCTTTACAGTCATAGGCTCATCCTTCTTTTTGCCGGGACCTACGGCCACAATAATTCCTCTTTGTGGTTTTTCTTTTGCAGAATCAGGAATAATAATTCCACCTGCTGTCTTTTCTTCTGCCTCAGCAACTTCCACTAAAACGCGGTCGCCCTGGGGTACAAAATTCACTTTCTTTGCCATGGTTTATTTTAATTAGTAAATTAATGATTTAAAAAATCTTTCATTCTCCCATTTATCAAATCCCGTGCCAAACTTTTGAATTGACAATTTTTCAGTACTATTTTTGACAACTTTGGACTAACAGGCCCCGAAAATAGAAAATTGCAGGCTAAGTAATATCTCTAAGCTTATAGTGATAGCCATTTATTACCAATCCATTCAGCTATGTATGAAGAATCTCTGTTTTGAGGAGGTATGGTTTTAATGAATATTGAGTAGAGGTTGTTATTATAATTAATTAATGCAAAGGAGGCATTGTTATAACTGGAACCTAACGCTGACCAATTTGAGCCATTCCATTCATTTACTCCCCAAAAAGTTGAAAATAATCCACCGGCAACAAGATTATTATTAAAAGTTGTAAGTGTTAATATGTCGCTAGTTGCAGTTGAACCCAAAGCAGACCATGTGGTATCATTCCATTGAGCAATTGAATTGGCTGATATTCCACCGGCAGTAGTATAGTATCCACCTGCATATAAATTACCATTCCAAACGGTAAATGCTCCAACGGAATTATCAGGACCAGGTGCATTCATTCCTGAACCAAGAGAAGACCAAACAGTGTCATTCCATTTGGCTATGTTGTTAACAGAAATAAACCCATTTGCCCATTGAAATCCACCTCCAACATAAAGTGCCCCATTATAAACCATTAAAGATGAAACTACACCCGATGCACCTACATTTACAGATAATCCATTATCTACAGAAGACCAAACAGTGTCATTCCAACTAGCTATTGCCAATGAATGTTTTGTATTTATACTGTAGAAATCTCCACCCACATAAAGCTTTCCATGATAAACGGCCATTGTATTTATAGTTGCGCCACCATATCCACTTAGTGCACCTGGGATTGTATCCCAAACTGAACCATTCCACCGCGCAAATTGATGTAAGGAGCTACTGCCTGGCATTGTGAATCCCCCTGATGCAATTAGCTTGCCGTTATAAACGCCTAAAGCATCAACGCTTCCGTTTAACCCGGAACCCAAGGCCGACCATGAGGTACCATTCCATTGTGCAATATTATTAAAAGGCGCCCCGCCAATATTTGTAAATTGTCCACCGACAATAAGATTTCCATTATAAACCACTAGGGAAGACATAAAAGGATAGGTTACAGATTTAGTCGGATTAGTTGCCGGTGGTGTCTTCGTTTTTTCGCAAGAAATTATATAGACACTAAAAAATAAAAAAACGATAGGTTTAATTAGCCTCTTTATCCTTTCCATAATAACAAAGATAGTAAGTTTTAATCCAAAATTTATTATAGGGTTGGTAGCACCTTTGCTTTTGCCTCACCAAAACCAATTCGTATGTTATCTTTTTGGCAATAGCCTTTTATGATAACAGTATCGCCATCTTGTAAAAATTTGCGTTCCTGGCCATTGGGTAAAATAATTGGTTTTGAGCCATTCCACGTAAGTTCCATCATAGAGCCAAACGAATCGGGCGTTGGACCACTGATAGTTCCTGAAGCCATTAAATCACCTATATTAATATTACAACCATTTATGGTGTGATGAGCCAATTGTTGATCCATAGTCCAATACAAATACTTATAGTTGGAAGTACATATTTTCATGGCTTCGGAATTTTCTGCCTGTAGCCATACCTCTAGTGTAATATCAAATGAACAGTCTTCACGTGACCGTTCTAAATAGGGCAATACTTCCGGGTTCTGCTCGGGGGCCTTAATGCGGAAAGGCTCAAGGGCCTCCGTGCTAATAATCCAAGGGGAGATAGTGGAAGCAAAATTCTTGGCTAAAAATGGTCCAAGGGGAACATATTCCCAACGCTGAATGTCACGGGCCGACCAGTCATTAAACAAGGTCATACCGAAAATATAATCATCGGCTTTGGAGGTTGGTACGCTTTGTCCTAAAGTGGTTGATTTGCCAATTACAAAGGCCATTTCCAACTCAAAATCCATGGCTTTTGAAGGTGAAAATGAAGGTTCATTAATTCCGGGAGGGGTTACCTGCCCTTTTGGACGATGAAAATCATGCCCTGAAACGATAATAGAAGAAGCCCTTCCGTGATAAGCTACCGGCAAATGTAACCAGTTGGGTAGCAAAGCATTTTTGGGGTCGCGAATCATAAGGCCTATATTGGTGGCATGTTCCTTGCTTGAATAAAAGTCAGTATAGTCACCCACCTGAACTGGCATAAGCATCTCTACATCAGATGATTTAAAAAGCGATTGTACTACAACATCCTTATTATCTCTCAACTCCGGATTATCGCGGGTTAATAATACCATAAGACGTTGACGAACAAGCTTCCAAACCGGTTTACCAAGAGCCATAAAATCATTCAAGCTGGTCTTTTCAAAAATGCCGACTGGCAATGCAATTTCTTTAAAATATGCTAACCTATGAAGGACTGAAAGATCTAGCACATACTGACCAATAGCAGTTGTAGCAGAAATGGTGCCATTTTTATGTTTTATAATCCCAAGGGGTAGGTTGTAAATAGGGAAATCAGAATTAGCAGGAATTTCTACCCACGAATCGAGCTTAAAATCAGTTGTTGCTTGCATATTTTCATTAAAACGACGAAATTACGGTTATTATTAAAACCCTGTGTTTTTAATCCCTTTATCCTGATTAAAATGACTTTTACACATCTTTCTATGTAATTTCCTCGTCATTATTCCATAAGAGTCATATTGCCATACATGTAACAAATTGATAATAAGCAGCATTAGTTAAATAACTGTTATTTTATTGTTATTTGCCAATTTAAACTGAATTACATGAGCTATATCAGTATACTTCCGTAAATATGTATATACTTTCGCACGCTGATGATTTTTACCCCCATGAGCATAATTTAAGTGTGCGGAATTACAGGCATATTAACAACTACTGAGGACGCTGCTAAGTATTTTAGCGCCGTTAAATCAGCTACGGGAGCTTTACATCACAGAGGGCCTGATAGTTATGGTTCATTTGCAAGTTTAAATGCCCTATTAGGTCATACGCGTTTATCGATTATAGACGTAAGCCATGCCTCCGACCAACCCTTTTACAGTGCTGATGGCAGGTTTGTGATTGTTTATAACGGAGAAATTTTTAACTTCAAGGAACTTCGTGAACAATTGCAGGGCAAAGGTATATCTTTCCAAACTGGTGGAGATACGGAGGTTTTACTTCAACTTTATATAACCGACGGCGATAAATTCCTGGAAAGATTGAATGGGTTTTTTGCCTTTGCCATATACGACAATCTTCAAAAATCGTTGTTTGTTGCCCGCGACCGTTTTGGAATAAAACCACTTTACTATTATTGGGATGGAAGCAAATTTATTTTTGCTTCGGAAATGGAGGCTTTGCTAAAGTATCCCTTTGAAAAGAAAATTGACATGGTTTCGTTGTTGGAGTATCTCCAGCTCAATTATGTTCCGGCCCCAAATACCATGCTTGAGGAAGTGAAGAAATTCCCGGTAGGGCATTGGACCAAAATTTATCCCAGCGACCACGAAGTTTCATTTACCCCTTACTATAAAGAACCCTATTATCAGGGAGCTGAAAACAAAACCATCACCTATGATGATGCAGTAAAGAAATTTTATACCCTCCTGGACGATTCAGTTCAGAAAAGGCTATTGGCCGATGTTCCTGTGGGTACGTTTTTAAGTGGTGGTCTTGATTCCTCTGCTATTACTGCGCTGGCATCCCTTCATAAAAAAGACATGATGTCCTTTTCTATCGGGTATAAGGACGAGCCCTTATTTGATGAAACACGTTATGCCGAACTGGTAAGCAAAAAGCTGGGTACGAACCATCATACCTTCCGGCTTGACAATAACGACCTTTATACTAATTTATATGCGGTATTAGATTCACTGGGAGAACCTTTGGGCGACTCTTCCGCAATACCCATGTACATTGTATCGCAATATGCAAGGGAGCATGTAAAAGTTTGCCTATCGGGTGATGCCGGTGATGAGCTGATGGCAGGATACAACAAACATTACGCCGAATATAAGTTGCGTAATCAACCCTATTTAAAAACGCTGACCGCTACTACAGCCCCTCTACTGAAGCTATTGCCTCATTCAAGAAACACTGCTTATGGCAATAAAATCAGGCAGATGATACGGTTTGCCGATGGTGCTAAACTAAGCACATCCGATCGTTACTGGAAATGGGCATCCACTGCTAATACAAGCAAGGCGATGCGCCTGCTGAAAGCAAAAAATGAAAATTACGAAAAGGTATTTACGAAAAGAAAGAATGAGCATCTTTCAACCTTAAATGGCAGTTTTAATTCGCTGTTGTATACAGATTTAAAACTTGTATTACAAAACGACATGCTGGTTAAAACAGACCTCATGAGCATGGCCAATAGCCTGGAAGTACGGGTACCTTTCCTCGACCACAGGTTGGTTGATTTCTTATTTTCACTGCCCATAGATTTTAAAATAGACAGCAGCCGGCAAAAAAGAATATTGAGGGACGCTGTATCTCATTTACTACCCGGCGAGATACTTACCCGGAAAAAACAAGGCTTTGAGGTTCCTCTTTTAAAATGGTTTCAAACAGAGCTTAGGGCCACGATTGAAACTGTTTGGCTGAGTAATGATTTTATCGAAAGCCAGGGGTTATTTGATGTAGAAGAAATAAAGTTATTGAAAGAACAGCTATATTCGTCAAACCCCCAGGATGCTGTTGCACAAGTATGGGGACTGATTGTGTTCCAGCATTGGTATAAAAACAATATTCGGTAAAAACTCCAAGCACCCATGTATAGGGTCTTTAGGCTTATTAATCGTTTTAATTTAGGTGGACCTGTTTTTAATGTTACCTACCTAACCAAATTTCTTTCGTCGGAATTCGAAACCATGCTTGCAGGCGGTACGAAGGACGAATCGGAAGCGGGTTCGGAGTATATACCTATGGAATATGGAATAAAGCCTGTAATCATTAAAAAAATGAAAAGGTCCATAAACCCGCTTAATGACGTGGCTGCTTACTATGAGATAAAGAAATTAATTCAGGAATACAAACCTCACATTGTTCACACCCATGCATCTAAAGCCGGATCCCTCGGCCGTATGGCAGCCGTTGCATGCAAGGTGCCCATTATTGTTCACACGTATCACGGACATGTGTTCCATTCTTATTTTAATAATTTGCAGACCTCTGTTTACAAAAATATTGAGCGGTATTTAGGCACAAAAAGCACTGCACTGATTGCCCTGAGTGAAAAACAGAAAATGGAATTATCTGAAATACACAAAATAGCTCCCCCGGAAAAATTCCACATCATACCGTTAGGATTTGATCTGAAACGATTTTGGACAGATACGGAAGAGAAACGGAAAAAATTCAGGGCATCGCATCAATTGGATGATGGTACCGTAGCAATAGGAATTATGGGAAGACTTGTCCCGATCAAGAATCATTCACTTTTCCTGGATGCTTTCAAAAAGACAAAAGAAAGTCAAAAAAATATAAAGGCATTTATTATTGGAGACGGGGAATTAAAAGAGACCCTTATAAATCAATGTGTGAATATAGGATTGAGTTATTCCACTATTGAAAACCCAAATCCCCAGGCAGATGTCATTTTCACATCCTGGATTACAGATACCGATGTAGCCATGGCAGGGCTCGATATAGTCGCCCTATCCTCCCTTAATGAAGGCACACCGGTAAGCCTTATTGAGGCACAAGCCGGCGGTAAACCTATCATTTCAACTATTACAGGTGGTATTGAAAATGTGGTAGTAGCCGGCCAAACAGCATTACTTTCCCCGGTTAACGATGTTGAGTCGTTTTCCGAAAACATGCATAAGCTTGTGGCCGATAGCAAGTTGCGCGATACTCTTTCAAAAACAGGCAAAGATTTTGTGAACAAAAAATTTAGCCATATTGCCTTGGCCGAAAACACCGGGAACCTTTATAAAAAGCTTCTGATGGATAAAGGGTTATAGAAAGTTGAAAAATAGTACCTTTGCCGTTTATCTTTTACCTGATAAGAGCATATGATTATGCGAAAAATAGTATACTTCTTCTTTTTATTATCATTAACAAGTTGCAGTGGCTTGTATCCAAGCCTGATGTTAAAAACCCCTGCAGGTTACCACTTTGACCAGCTCCAGGATTCAACTTCATCGGTAAATTACAAAATATCGCCCAACGATTTTTTAAACGTGAGGTTGTTTTCAAATAACGGCTTTCATCTCATTGATTTAATAAATCAGGGAGGCGGTAGTACAGCCACTAACACAGGAACTACAGCCGCCACATCGTCCATTTCTTCAGGCGTTGATTACCTGGTTGAAAGTGATGGTACTGTAGATTTGCCTGAAATACGCAAAACACAATTGGCAGGATTAACCATTCGCGAAGCTTCTGAAAAACTTGAAAAGCTTTACTCGCAATACTACCTTAAACCCTATGTTTTATTATCAGTTGATAACCGTAGGGTTATTGTGTTTCCGGGAGATCCGGGAACAGCCAAGATTGTTCCTTTGGTGAATAATAATACAACCGTAATTGAAGCGTTGGCTTTAGCGGGAGGCCTTACAGAAGCAGGTAAAGCAAAAGAGATTAAACTGATCAGGGGCGACCCCAGCAATCCCAAAATTTATAATATTGATTTATCAACCATTAAAGGCATAAAAGACGGCAATACTGTTTTACAGGCTAACGACATAATTTATGTTACGCCGCAAAGAAGACCAACCTTAGCCTTTATAGAACGGGTTACACCCGTACTTACCGGCATAACTACCATTTTACTAACTATTGTACTGCTTACCGGCACAAAGATATAAAGTATGAACCCCACCGACCCTAGCCATACTCAATCTCCTGGGCCTAAAAGAAGGAGTAATAAGATTTCTCTCCTGAACGAGGAATTTGACCTGGCTCTTTTTATAATGATTTTCAAAAAGAGGTGGAAACTACTTGCCATCATCTTCCTGGTTCTTATAAGCGGCGCTGTAATATACCTGAGGTACGCACAGCGCATGTACCAGGAAAGCTGCGTAATACAGGTAACTTCACAAAATACCGCCAATAAAATTCTTACTTCAACCGAAGGCGTTTTTCAAGGTAATGAAGATGAAGTAGCCGAGTCTGTCGAACTCATGCGTTCGAGGGTATTTCTTGAAAAAGTTTTTAGGTCGCTCCCTATGGTGGTTTCTTATTATACCGAAGGAACCTTTAAAATTAACGAACGGTACCTCACTTCTCCCTACCAGGCGGAGGTTGACAGCGCAGCCCGGAGAAAACTTGTGGATGTACCTATCTATATCAGCTTTAACAGCCTGAATGGAGGAAAATTGACATTTACCAAGGGGAGAGGCCCTAAAAACAGCTACACGTTTTATAGTGCACAATGGTGTGAAACACCTTTTGGAAAAATTAAAATCCATATAATCAGCCCGGCAGAAATAAATACCTCTATTCATGATATAACTAAGGATGCGGACTTCTTTAAAATAAATAATTACAATGGCCTTGCCAAATTTTATGCCACCAGGATTGCTGTAAATGTATCTAATTCAGATGCAAAAACGATTAAGATATCGTGCAAGGACGAAGATGATACCAAAGCAGCCGACATAGCAAATGCTATAGGTAAGCAGTATATAGACCAAGTGCTGGATAAGCGAAAACAAAGCGATGAAAGTGTTTTAAATTTCATTAATGACCAGTTAGACACCATCTACAACCGGATACGATTAACTGAAACCATGTTAGGCGATACTCTCCGGAAAAATGCCAATGGTGCATTAGTTAATATATCATCGGAATTGCAAAGTGCAAATGGCTCGTACCTGGTAACGCTAGATGAAAAAATAGCGAGCCTTGAACTTCAACAAACACAATTGAACGAACTGGAAAAAAGGATAAATGACCAGCAAAATATAGATCCGATGAACCTGATTATGCAATTAAGCATTTCAGACGAGGGGGATGCTTTAAAAGATAATATAACAGGGCTTCATAATTTGATTAATCAACGGCAAACAGCTTCGTTTGATGCGACAGACGCCAATCTTAAGGTACAGGAATTAGATAGCCTTATAAAACAGCAAAAAACACTCATATTTGAATCCATTGATTTGTTGAATAAAAAACTGGGAACTTCCCGTGCTGATTTTATTGCACAACGTGATAATATAGAAACAAAATTTGCACCGCCTGCAGTATCATCCAAAAATCTTGAGGATTTGCGATTGGAACGACAAGCAAGTATTGATGAAAAATACTACGACATGCTGCTGGAAAAAAAAGCGGAATATGAAATTTCAAAAGCAGGCTATGTACCCGAAAGTGAAATATTAGAAAATGCTATACCGAACTGGATACCTATATCGCCCCAAAAAAGTGTTACCATGATTATCTCCCTTTTGCTGGCAACTACTATCGGGGTTGTAATTCTTGTAATTATTTATTTGTTTTACAATAAAATCACCTCTGTATTTGAAATTGAAAAACTTACAGAAAGCGGTGTTACTATTTTGGGTATCATACCTAAATACACTAAGGAAATACCCTCTTCCCAAATTATTGTAAACTATAACCCCAAGTCTATCCTTGCAGAAGCATTGCGTTCCATTAGAACCAATTTGCAATTTATTTCCAACGATACCGAGTCGAAAATACTTGCCATAACATCTACTGTGTCGGGAGAAGGAAAAACCTTTGTATGCGTGAATCTGGCAGGCATAATAGCTTACTCGGGAAAAAGAGTTATTATCCTTGACCTGGATATGAGAAGGCCCCGCATCCACAGTGCATTCGGCATAGATAATTCAAAGGGAATGAGCACCTTGCTTATTGGTAAATACACAGTAGAAGAAGTGATTCAAAAAACCGGAAGCGATAATTTTGATGTAATCACAGCCGGACCTATTCCACCTAACCCATCAGAGCTTGTAATCAGCAAAGCGATGGATGATGTGCTGGTGAAATTGAAAACAATGTATGACGTCATTATTATAGATAACCCACCCGTAGGACTAGTTACCGATGGTATCGCAATGTTGCAAAAAGCCGATTATCCTATTTACTTAATGAGGGCAGATTACTCCAAACGGGAATTTATTTATTTTGTCGACAAATTATATTATGAACATCAGTTCCATAAATTATCTATCATATTAAATGGAGTTGATTTTGAAAGGCAAAAATACAGGTATAGCTATTATAAATACGGATATTACGGGTATGGTTATACTTATGGTCAGAACAATTATTACGAAACATAATATATGCAAGTTAAAACCACTCCTATTGAAGGCTTATTAGTAATTCAACCCGCCGTTTTTAACGATGCAAGAGGTTACTTTTACGAACCTTATAATAAAAAGGCATTCGCTGAAGCTGGAATATCTGAAGAGTTTGTTCAGGACAATCAATCCTTTTCACAAAAAGATGTAGTGAGAGGGCTTCATTTTCAAAACCCGCCTCATGCTCAGGCAAAACTTTTAAGAATACTTCAAGGCTCTATATGGGATGTGGTAGTGGATATAAGAAAATCGTCGCCCACATACGGCAAGCATTTCGGAATCGAATTAAGCGCAGAAAATAAAACCATATTTTATGTGCCCAAAGGTTTTGCACACGGCTTCGTAACACTGGAAGACGATACGTTGCTTCTGTATAAATGTTCGGATTTTTATCATAAAGCATCCGAAGAATCGCTTTTATGGAACGACCCTGATTTGGCAATAATATGGAATGTTAGCAACCCCATACTTTCTGACAAAGACTTGAATGGCAAAAAGCTGAAAGATTTTACAAGCCAATTTTAATTAACAGCCTACAATTTATTACTTTTATTCTATTTCCCTTATTCATATTGGGTTAAAACCCGAATGAGAGGTATGTTGGTTTTTATAGTTAAAAAAATCTTCAAATCAGGCAGCTTTGTGTTAATTTTATTTTATATCTTCGCGCCGCGAAAACATGAGACCTGTTTATCAATCCTTAAGAGTATAGCTTATAGCGTTTTTGCAAATGCTTTTTAATATTTTTCATATATGCATATAGCTGTTTATCATGCATTTTGAAGAAATTTTATAAAACATGACCTTAATCAGTGTTAAAAATTTGTTACTACAATAGCTTTGTACCATCAAACAAGTTAGTGGGATAATTAAGAACCTGTTATTGTTGCCGTCTCGCTGCTTATAACTATAATAAAACTAAACTAAAATGGTTGAGTCGCCTTTATTTTACGTTACGTATTTCGTATTAGTTTTCATTTTTTCAAATGTAATTAATCACTTATTCTTACGATTTTCCAGAACACTTGGAATGCGCAGAAGTTCAGATGCTATTCGTTGGAGCGATACACATAAACCTGCTGTAGGAGGAATTGCATTTTATATTATCTTTTTGCTTTCATTAACTACAGCCTCTCTCTTTTTCAATACACCTCAATTTCTTATACAACCTGAAATCATTGGATTGCTTGCCGCTTGTACTATCGCATTCCTGATAGGACTTGCAGACGACGCTTACGATACACATCCTGTTTTAAAATTTTCTGCCCAGGTTTTATGCGCCATGGTTTTGATTTATTCCGGCATCTACATTCAAATATTCGATAATATATATTTGAATTATGTATTAACTATGTTGTGGGTAGTAGGCCTTATGAACTCTATAAACTTGCTTGATAACATGGATGGAATCGCTTCTATCGCCGTGCTGGGAGCTTTATACACTATGATTTCCATCGTTTTGATAGAAAAATCACATACCACCATATTCTTCCTGCTCATGCTAGGCGCATCTTCTTGTATTCTCGCATTCTTGCTTTTCAACTGGCATCCTGCTAAAATATACATGGGAGACACCGGTACTCAATTCTTAGGTCTTTTCCTGGCTGCCCTGAGCATCATTTTCTTATGGAACGGCACTTCTTTATCATACTCTGTAATTCCTGAAACAAGGATTATCTCAGCAATTCTTACCTTTGCACTTCCAATTATTGATACAACGGTGGTGTTTTGCAATAGAATACTTAAGGGCAGTTCTCCTTTTAAAGGTGGTAAAGATCATACCACCCACAACCTCTTTTACCTGGGGTTGACAGAAGTTCAAATAGCTATACTCTATACTACATATACTGCTGTTTGTCTTTCATTAGTTGTTATGATGAACAGATTCGACACACAATGGTCAAGCTTATATACTCTTGTAGCTGTTTCTTTCCTTGTTCTTTCAATGGCTGCATTCTTTATCGTTACAAGGATGAGAAAGCGTCAAGTACAGGCCATTGCATGATATTAATTAAATATTCCGGGTGCTGAAAAAACTTAAAAACATATTACCTGGAGTCCTGTTATTTGTCCTCTTGGCCCTGATAGTTGAGTTCTTAAATTACTCTACAAGCGGTGTTGCGGAAGGCAACACATTCAACCAGAATTACAAGGTTTTGCCGGTTCCCCTGCCGGACTCTTTAACCTTTGCCGGAGAGCTTGTCCCTATGAATCATCTGGGTATAAGAGAAAACCTGGAACAAGAAATGCTGGTAAATATTTACTGGCAGTCTCAAACCATGCTCGAGCTAAAAAGAGCAAATCGTTATTTTCCGGAAATAGCGAGGATATTAAAAAAGAATGGTATCCCTGATGATTTCAAATATCTGGCTATGGCCGAAAGCGGTTTCGCATTTAAAACTTCGCCGGCAGGTGCAGCAGGCTTTTGGCAGATACTTAAACCGACTGCTATAGCAAACGGGCTGGAAGTGGGAAAAGATGTGGATGAGCGCTATAACCTTGAAAAAAGCACCGAAGCTGCTTGCAAATATTTCAAACAGGCATATGATGAGTTTCATAACTGGACATTGGTAGCAGCATCTTATAATATGGGAATGGCGGGTATTGCAAAAGCCGTTGCCTTTCAAAAACAAGATAATTATTACGATTTGGGATTAAATACCGAAACATCTCGCTATATATACCGGGTTCTTGCCTTAAAAGAGCTGCTGACAAATCCCCAAAAATTTGGCTTTTACGTTAAATCTTCGGAGTTATATCCGCTTATCCCCACCCTAAAAGTGCCGGTTGATTCTTCTATAAAAAACCTGGCAGACTTTGCCCTTAGCATGCATGTGAATTACCGTATTTTAAAAATACTGAACCCCTGGCTCCTATCCTCCGAACTCCCTAATCCCGAAAAAGAAACATTTATGATTTCTTTACCTAAAAAAGACGCAGTATTCATTGATTTGGGGGAAACAATCGTATTCAACGATACTACAGCAAGCAATGTAAATAAATGCCTGGCAGATACTTCGGCTAAAACACAAAGCCAATGTTCATCAAAAATAGTTGTTCACTTTGTGAAACCCAACGAGACTATTTCTACTATTGCAAAAAAATATAACGTTACTCCGGAACAAATACGTTCATGGAACTCATTGGCCGATACTTCATCCTTAAAGGTTAACGATGAGGTAATCTTGTTTAAGGATAACAAGTAAGTCGGCTAATTGCAACTCGATTTGCCTATCGTGTTGCATCGCACCTATCCCTTTTAACACAGAATTATGACGGTATTTCATAGAAAAAATGATATTTTCAGACGTATAAATATATTTTATACATGGTTAGGATATACAACAACACGAAAATTCTACGTGCGTTCAATTATATGTGTGGCATTTGGCTTCACGATATGCTACATAGGAGCTCTTGCTTATGTTATAGTTGGATTTTTTATTATCGTAGGTGCATGGTTGATAATAGGCTTTCTATACAATTTTTGGCAAATGGTGAAAAACGGCAAATGGTTTTAATTATTTCTAAAAAATAGTAAATGGCCGGTAGCCATACAAGTAGTGCTACTTGATTGATAAAACTAATCTGTTTTTCTGCTATCTTATTTATATTACCATCAACATTCAATAGAGAAGGATTCTTTAATACTTTAAGCCCAGTTGATGTTATTAGGAAGGAATATGCAGTATAGGGATGAGGAGTAGCTAATCCGTTTTCTTCCAATATTATTTTTAAGGTGCTTTTAGTATCTTCATCTAAATCCTTCCATATTTCATCAATTTTCGTATGCTCTTTTTTATCCCTCAAGAAATAAAGTGTGTGTAGAATTAATTCCTTGTCGGTCATACTTTCCATTAAGCTACAAAACTACTATATTAACAATACAGGTATTCAGTATGCTATTGTTATGGTAATATATTAACAATATTTCTACATTTGTATCCTAAACCTAAAAAGGGAATGGCATAAAACAAAGGATAAACTAACATAATCAGCGTTAGCTTTCTTGCTTCTGGAAACTTAGACAATCTCCGGCAATTTACAAGGATAAGTTATACGCTCACGTCAAGGCGTGGGCTTTACTTATTTGTAAATTAGGTTCGTCTAAGTACCTCAGATGCGATAAGATAAATGTCCCACGCTGATTTTTTATACAACTAACCCCTGTTCGGGACATTGGGGAAACACAAAACCAATGTTCTATGAAAACATCATTCTTATTCATTTCCCTGCTTTTACTATTTGATTGTAGTTCCAAAGCACAAACCACCCAAACACCTGCGACGGGTTCAGAAAATCCTACGACGGGATTCATAGCTCTTAATTATGGTACTGCCAAACCGTTAGGGAATTATGCTTCAACCAGTAACTCCAGCTCCAGCGGGTATGCTATTTCCGGCTCTGACCTGAGTATATCAGCAGGTGTGCCAATAAACCATTCCCACTTTGGAGTAGCTTTTAAATTTGACCATTTTACAAATGGGTATGATGAGCAATCGTTAAATAGTAACCAGACGGCCAATAATCCAGGTTATATATGGAACGTCAGTGCAGACAGTTATTCGGGACAAACCGTGCTGATTGGATTGTATGGTACACTCCCCTTACATCACTTTGCCTTTGATTACAGGTTCATGGGCGGTATTATGTTTGCTAATTATCCTGAAATAAGTTACAGTGCTTTGGATAATAATGCCGATACCATGAGCAATACAAACCAAAGTTCAGCCAGCAGCAGTTCTTTTGCCTTTGATATTGGAATAGGGTTACGTTGGAATGTTAGTAATCATTTCTGCTTACGAATAGATTATGATTACCTGGCATCCAGCCAGTCATTCACTGTAAACACCGAACAAACAAATACATATAGCGGAACTTCCATTAGCCAGCCTGTTATGTATAAGCAGCAATATACCATGGCCAATGTAACGTTTGGTATAGGATATGTATTTGACAGAGAATAATCCATTTAAACTATGATTTTATGAAACACAAAATTTTAATATTAGCCTTATCCCTATTACTCGGAACTATGGGTTATGCCCAAACTTATTATGTCAAACCTAAGGATGGGATAGAGCAGCCTATTATTAATAAGCTAATTGATCTGAAGCAGAATGTCACCATGAAACAAGAAAATTCAGATTACACTATTGATTGCTCTAACATAGTGCTGATACGTTCTTTAAAAGCAAAGGGGTTTGTGATAATCACGGATTCAAAGACAGGTAACGTATTGGGTAAGTCCGACGAGATAACCGGCGCCATAAATGACTGGGGTAAGATGGCAGGGAAAGATGCCCGTTATAAAGCCACGGAAAAATTTTCTGAGAAGTACCTTTCCGAGATGATTCTAAAACTTAAAAAATAAAAGCCATGAAAGTATTATCTATTTTTAGCTTATTAATAAGCCTTGCTGCACTTTTATTCAGTGTATATTTATTGATTGTCCCGGATTTATATGGTGGAAAAATAAAATTTTGCGGACTTGCATTTTTATTCGTTTCCATTTATTTCCTATGCTTTTCAATAATAGCAATCTCTTTCTCATTCCGAAAAAGAAAGGAATAACAAAAAGGCACGGTGAATACTGTGCCTTTTTACTTGTAGTAATGAGTATTTGGTTTTAATTCCTACTTTTTTTTGAATATCCTCTTTGCCCATAAGGAAGGTGGGCTTTTTTTCGCTTTTTCTTTGTGGAGGTACGGTTCAGATATTTTATGTGGTCTTTCCATTGCTGTTGGTTTCGTTTAGCAGGGACTTTACCCGGCGTACCTCCGGTGGGTTTTCGTTTAGGCTTTGGTTTCTTGGGGCGTTTCTTCCTAACCTTTTCGCCATATACAACCTTTCTAATGTTTCCCTTCGGCTTATACCTGACTTGGCATTTCTTATCGGTAATGGCATTTTCAATTGTTTCACCGAAAGCAGCTTTCTTTTCGCTTTTACCTCTCCGGTTATATTTATAGGCAGCTTCAGCCAAATAAAAAGGTAGGTACTTCTTACTGAGTACATGATATTGTCCCCGAATACCGTTTTTAATAATTGACCACACCCCCTCGATAGTGTTAGTGTGTATAGAATCTTTAATACCTTCCAGATGTTTTACATACTCTTTTTCGCTATGATTTACGGTATAGTGCTGTATTACTTTATCAAAACGATTATAGGACGAAAAATCATCCGTCATAACGGTAGAATTTTTCATGTTCACATATTGCTTAAGCATCCGCAACATTTCTATCCCTGTCAGACTGTCTTGCACTTTTAAGGCTACCCTTCCTTTATCTACGCCCCGTTCTACAATACCAACCACCTTTACTTTATCCGTGGCCCGGCCACGGCCATAGGTCTTACCTGTATACTTCCAACGGTCTTTCCTCCAGTCGTCCGTAGAAAAGTCACGGTAGCCTATGGTGGCAAGATGGGCAGCCGGCTTCCGGTGTCTCGGTTTACCACCGATATAGGCTTCATCCATCTCAACAATGCCCTCTAACATTTGTACCTGGTCGAGCATAGCACACCTTACCTTCATTGCCGTAAACCATGCCGTTTTATAGGTAATACCCAAATCCCGCATAATATTCATAGCAGATATGCCTTTTCGGGCATTAAGCATCAGAGCAATAACAGCAAACCATTTTGGCAAAGGCAGTTTACTGGCCTCGAAAATAGTACCTGTTAAAACGGTAAAATCACGGTTGCATGAGTTACAATGGTATGATGGAGTTTTATAAATTCGGGCTACCCGCTTTTTCTTAAATTTTCTTCGTTTACCGCGCACTGATATATTATTCTTACCACAATGGGGACAAATGGGCTTCTTGCCCCAACGCACTTGCTGTAAGTGTTTTATGCACTTTAAATGAGTATTAAATCTTGTTTGTAGTTCAATTAAATTCATAGGTTATTGTTTTGAAGGCGGTACAGGAATCGAACCTGCATCACTCAGCCTCCGCAGACTGAGGCTCTATCCGTTGAGCTAACCGCCTATAAAACAAAGGTCAGGTAGTTTAATTTGGCTATGTACATGCAGAATATACCTTTTTACATGTACATCTAAAATGTACATGATTTAATGTACATAGCCCATGTAGGTTAAATAAAAAATATTTATCTTTGCTTTCTCCGCAGACTGAGATTTCCTTAAATGGAAAAAGCTAACTGAAAAGCCTCATAGAAATATGGGGCTTTATTATTTTAGACAAGAAGCGACAAAGTTTGCGGCTTCATGATTTTTTACAAATTCCGTATCGTCCTTGAAAATACCAAAGGATAATACGATGTGCCCTATTATGGTATATCTCCTGTTTTTAGAATATTTTGAAATAAATTTCTTTGATAAGAACCTATCCATAAATTCCTGTATCAATCTGTCTGCTTCCATACAAAGTACTTTCCTATCCTTACTGGTTATTCCTTTTTCATCAATAAATACCAGTAACCTGTATACTACGTAGCTTATCGCATCGTGAATAGTTTTCCCATTTTCTAATTTATCAGGGATTATCGCTCTTTTATCTTTCTTACCGTGACTTCGTATCCTCTCCATAGCTTTTGGCTCTATTTCTCCCATCCGCTTAATCCTGTTCAATATTTCATCATGGTCTATTCCTTTAAATAACCCAAACATTGAGGCAAGCTTATCTTCTACCTTTTCACGAATCTTAGGAGGTATGGATTCTACAATAGAAGGCAGTGTCTTATCGTAATCTACTTTCTTTATTTTAAAGTAATAGTATTCTTTGTCCTTTCCTTTCATTATATACAATAAGTAATTTCACAAAGATATTGATTAAAAAAAATATTTGTATATTTGCCTCCGAATCCCTTCCGGTGTCCACTGTTATATGTTAATTCATATAGCCCATCCGGAAGGGATTTCCCATTTACTTATAAAATGAAACCAGACATAACATTTCAGGAACGCGCAAAATTGGGTGCTGAGGCATTAGCCAAACAGCCGCCTGTTACGTTGGAAGAAATGAGGGCCCAATCGCTTCGTGTACGAGGTGATTTTCCAACACAAGAAGAAGCATTGAAATTTGTTAGGACTTTAACGAATGAGGAATACATAAACTATGTAAAGGGTATCAAATAATGGAATCAGAAGATAAAAATCGAGTTCAGGAAAAAGGCGTGGATATTGCACCCTTAAGGGAAAACAGTAGAAGGGGAATGGAACTACTATCCAAGCAGCAGCCCACTACATTCGAGAAAGCAAAAGAACAGGCGGAAAGAGTAAGGAATGGAACTCTCTCAAGCAGTAAGAAGCAATAATAAAATACCGGCTTTTTTATAACCTAATACTTATATTTGTGAAAATAACGGCAAAAAACAGCCTAATTCTGTGTTAAAAGGGATAGGCGCGGTGTTGCATATATTAACTAATTGTATATCATATAATTAAACACAAATAGTACACTCCATACTGTCGCCAAAAGTGTTGCAATTAGGCTTTGGAAAAAGTGAAATAGAAATCAATTAGCTTCTCCTATCATTTCCTATTTGCCCCCTACTCTAAAAGGTTTATTTTGAGTAACTTTGCAGCCCCGGAAATGATCCGATAAAAGGGACATATTTATTTTATGAAGCAAGGCACTGAGAACATTATTGACGAAGAATTTATTGAGATAGTAGGTGCCCGGGAACATAACCTCAAAAATATCAACATCACTATTCCGCGTAATAAGCTGGTAGTGGTTACGGGACTAAGCGGGAGCGGGAAATCGTCTCTTGCTTTCGATACTATTTATGCCGAAGGGCAGCGCCGCTATATTGAAACTCTTTCAGCTTATGCCCGCCAGTTTTTGGGAGGCATGGAACGCCCCGACGTAGATAAAATAGAAGGGTTAAGTCCTGTTATATCCATTGAACAAAAAACAGTAGGCAGGAATCCCCGTTCAACAGTTGGAACAATTACAGAAATATATGATTTCCTACGCTTACTTTTTGCCCGGATAGGAGAAGCCTATTCTTACGTTACAGGCGAAAAAATGGTAAGGTTTTCTGAGCAACAAATTATTAACCTGCTTATTTCAAAATACGACGGAAAAAAAATTCAGTTGCTGGCACCTGTTGTAAAAGGAAGAAAAGGGCACTATCGCGAATTATTTGAACAGCTCCGTAAAAGTGGTTTTTCGCGGGTGCGGCTCGATGGGGAAATAAAGGAAATACGTTCAGGCATGCATGCCGACAGGTATTCTATACACGACATTGAAGTACTGATTGATCGCATTGATGTTACCGATGCATCTAAATCACGCATTGCTGAATCGGTTGCTCTGGCTATGAAACAAGGCAAAGGAGTAATTATGGTATTAGATGAACAGAAAAAAGTCTCTCACTATAGCCGCTTCCTCATGTGCCCTACTTCGGGGATATCATATGATGAACCGGCACCAAATTTATTTTCTTTCAATTCGCCCTACGGAGCTTGCCCTAATTGCGGAGGCTTAGGCGAAGTATTACAAATTGATGAAAAGAAAATTATTCCCAACTCCCATCTTTCTATTAGTGACGGAGCTATTGCACCCGTGGGAAAAAGAAAAGACAACTGGATATTCCACCAATTGGAGGCTATTGCTGATAAGCATGGATTCACCCTTGATACACCTGTAAATAAAATACCCGAAGGGGGTTTGCATGCCATATTATATGGTACGGATGAAATATTAAAAGTGCGGGAAAATTTTCAAAGTAGTGGTCATTCCTACTCCATGAGTTTTGAGGGTATTATTAATTTTATTGACCGCCAACGACGAGATACGGATAGCCCTGGCATATCAGAATGGGCAGCTGAATTTATGAATAAAGCCGTGTGTCCGGAATGCAAGGGTGCACGTTTAAAAAAGGAAGCTCTCTACTTCAAAATTGAAGACAAAAATATTGCCGATCTCGCTAATCTGGATACCCGCGTTTTATACGATTGGATTGTAAACTTTGAGGCAAGCCTTGAAGGCAAGAAAAAAATTATTGCAAAAGATGTGATGAAGGAATTGAGGAGCCGCACCAGGTTTTTGCTGGATGTAGGCATCGATTATCTCACATTAAATCGGAGTGCCCGCACCTTATCGGGCGGAGAAGGACAGCGCATACGCCTTGCCACACAAATAGGTTCGGGATTAGTGGGTGTATTGTATATATTAGATGAACCCAGCATTGGCCTCCATCAACGCGATAATCATAGGTTGATAGATGCCTTGAAAAACTTGCGCGATAGTGGCAATTCCGTTATAGTAGTAGAGCATGATAAGGATATGATGCTCGCCTCTGACTGGATTATTGATGTAGGCCCGGGAACAGGTTCGCATGGTGGAAACATAGTTGCGCAAGGAGCGCCCAACGATTTTTTAAAACAACCTACACTCACCTCCGATTATCTTTCAGGCAAGAAAACTATTGAGGTTCCAAAGATCCGCAGAAAAGGGAATGGAAAAGAAATTGTGCTGAAAGGAGCTAAGGGTAATAACTTGAAAAATGTAAACGTGTCTTTCCCTCTTGGCAAACTGATTTGCATTACCGGTGTTTCGGGCAGTGGAAAATCTTCCTTAATAAATGAAACCTTGTATCCGATTATAAGCAAACACTTATATAAGTCGGAAGCTACTCCGCTCCCATATTCTTCTATACAAGGCATTAATCACATAGACAAGATTATTGAAATAGATCAATCGCCCATCGGGCGCACACCTCGTTCGAATCCGGCAACCTACGTTAATCTGTTTGCCGATATACGTAATTTGTTTGCTTCACTACCCGAAGCAAAGATTAGAGGCTATGCCCCCGGACGCTTTTCATTCAATGTGAAGGGCGGAAGATGCGAAAGCTGCCAAGGCGCAGGGCTGAAGAAGATTGAAATGAATTTTTTGCCGGATGTATATGTTGTTTGCGATACTTGTGGCGGCAAACGGTATAATCGTGAAACACTGGAAGTCCGTTTCAAAGGAAAATCCATAAACGATGTGCTTAACCTTACTGTGGAACAGGCGGTAGAATTCTTCTCAGAGATACCGCATATCACGCAAAAAATAACTACGCTTAACGAGATAGGGCTTGGTTACATTACATTAGGACAATCATCTACCACCCTCTCAGGCGGAGAGGCACAGCGTGTAAAACTGGCAACAGAATTATCGAAACGAGGCACCGGAAATACCCTCTATATTTTAGATGAACCCACTACAGGTTTGCATTTTGAAGATATCCGCCTATTGCTTGATGTGCTTAATAAACTAGTAGATTATGGAAACACGGTGATAGTGATTGAACATAATTTAGATGTTATAAAGGTGGCTGACCACATTATTGATATAGGCCCCGAAGGCGGAATACGAGGTGGAGAAGTTATTGTGGAAGGTACTCCTGAAAAGGTAAGCAAAAACAAAAAGAGCCTGACTTCCGTATACTTAGCTGCAGAATTACAATAAATTACACAATTTATGGCAAAATTGAAAAAGACGACTAAGAAAGCTGCTGATAAAAGATCAGGTGAAGTTTCCAGGGAAAAAAACTGGAACGAAATAAAGGCAACCGATTCGTGGCAAATATTCCGCATGATGTCAGAGTTTGTGCATGGATTTGACACATTAGCAAAAGTTGGACCTTGTATATCTATTTTTGGTTCGGCACGTACCAAACCGAGTCATAAGTATTATAAGTTAGCCACAGAAATAGCCTTCCAACTTACCCGTCATGGGTATGGTGTTATTACCGGTGGAGGCCCCGGCATTATGGAAGCTGCCAACAAAGGAGCGCAGGCAGGTGGAGGACGCTCGGTAGGATTGGAAATTGAATTACCTCACGAACAAAAAGACAATGCCTTTGTTGATCGCGATAAACTATTGAGATTCGATTACTTCTTTGTACGTAAGGTCATGTTTATGAAATATGCCCAGGGCTTTGTTGTTCTTCCCGGAGGCTTTGGAACATTAGATGAACTTTTTGAAGCTATTACACTTATCCAAACCAACAAGGTGGAGCATTTTCCCATCATCATAGTAGGAAAGAAATATTGGGAACCCATGCTTGACTGGATAAAAGATATGGTGATAGAAAAAGAACAAAATGCAGATGAAAAAGACCTTGAGCTATTTCATGTGGTGGATACTTCGGAAGAAGTGGTTAAGATAATTGACAACTTCTATAGCAAATATCTACTCAGGCCGAATTTTTAAAACTGATTATTTTGCCTTTATATTCAGTGTATCTACAAGATTATTATTCTTGTCAACAAGAACGTATACATCCTCGTTACTTTTCTTCATGAAATATTTTTCACGGGCAAACTTTTCCATATTAGCCGGATTTGTTTGCAGCTCTTTTAACTGCTCAATAGCAACCTGGGTCTGCTTTTCGTAATACACCTTTTGAGCCTTTAGTTGATTTTCTTTCCGGGTAAGATGTATATCGTAAATAAGGCTTGTCTGGTCGAAAAAAGCAATCCATAATACAAACAACACCGTTGCTGTAATATACCTATTACGGAATATACTGACTATTTTTTTGAGATGTTCTAACACATTTCGCTTATTTGAGTTGCAAATTTAACGGTGAAAGGAAGAATGTGGAGAACTTATTTTATTATCTTTTCAACATCCTCTTGTATAGCCTTCACACCGGGAAGTTCCTTACCTTCAATATATTCCAACATTGCTCCTCCACCAGTTGATACATAACTTACCTTATCTGCCAGGTTATATTTATTAATTGCAGCTACTGAATCGCCACCTCCAACTAACGAATAGGCTCCTTTTGCTGTAGCACTCACAATAGCATCAGCAACCACTTTAGTACCATGTTCAAAATTGCTCATTTCAAAAACTCCCATAGGCCCGTTCCACAAAATAGACCCTGATGATTCTATTACTTTTGCAAATTCTTTTTCAGTTTCAGGACCAATATCCAAGCCCAGCCAACCGGAGGGAATCTCGTTTATAGCACAAAATTTTTTATTGGCGTCGTTATTAAAGGCATCTGCTATGGCTGTATCTGTAGGGATATAGAGTTTAACGCCTTTTTTCTTAGCAGCTTCAATTACGTTCAAAGCAGTTTCTATTTTATCCTCTTCCACTAACGAGCTACCTATATTTCCACCCTTTGCTTTAATGAAGGTATATGCCATTCCACCACCTATAATAAGGTTATCTACCTTATCCATCAGGTTTTCTATTATGGCAATTTTACCCGATACTTTTGCTCCACCAAGAATAGCGGTAAGTGGCCTTTTAGGGTTTGTAAATAAATTAGAAATACTGGTGAGTTCCGAAGCCATGCAATAACCAAATAATTTATCATGAGGGAAAAACTGGGCAACAATAGTAGTAGATGCATGAGCCCTGTGTGCCGTGCCAAATGCATCGTTCACATACACATCGCCTAATGAAGCTAATTCCTTTGCAAAGCTTACACTGCCCTTGGTTTCTTCGGCATGAAAACGTAAATTCTCGAGCAATAAAACTTCACCAGGCTTTAAGGCATCGCTCATAACCTTGGTAGCTGCACCAATACAATCGTTTGAAAATTTTACTTCTACACCTAAAAGCTTGCTGAGGGATGGTACAATATGTTTTAATGAAAACTTATCTTCCGGTATATTTTTAGGTCTACCCAAATGCGACATGATGATTACAGAACCTCCATCCTTCAATATTTTTTTTAAGGTCGGTATAGCCGCTTTTATACGTGTATCGTCGGTTATGTTTAATTGCTCATCAAGAGGAACATTGAAATCTACCCTTACAAGGGCTTTTTTATTTTTAAAATTGTAGGTTTCGATAGTTTGCATGGCGTAAATTTATTAGCAATTAAAGTACAAAAATAATCGATAATTGCTTTGTTACAGGTTTATTTTTTAGCCTTTAATACCACGCATTTAAATCTTACTACTACGGGTGAATTAGAGGCATTTGACAATATAGTTACAGTTCTGTCCTGTCTGCCAATGGCATCGTTAGTATGAAAAACTACCTGTATGCTATCTTGCTTGCCGGGTAAAACAGGGGTTAGAGGTCTATTAACTCCCGTACAACCGCATTCAACTTTAGTATCAGTTATTACTAAAGGTTGATTACCTGAATTGATAAACTTATATTGAAAATGGAGTGTATCACCTTGCCGCACAAAGCCCAGGTGGTGTATATTTTTATCCATGATCATAACCGGTTGAGCAGCACAAAAATGCCCGCATAGAATTACAATAACTATATTAATGATCCGGATTTTATTCATCTCTAAATTTACTAAAAAGAAAAAGTCTGTTCAAAATAAACTTGAACAGACTTTTAAATAAAATTATATACCAATTAGTGACCGCTGGTGCTCGGTGCAGCGTTAGCAGGAGCGGCAGCAGGCGTTGCTACTGGTGGATCAGATAATACATTACCTTTAATTACCAGAACTTTTGTAGGTGGATTAGCATTACTGGTAAGAGTTACGGTTTTGGTAAATGCACCAATTCTGTCGGTTGCATAGTGAACCTTGATTTCTGAATTTTGTCCAGGTGGAATCGGTTCAGTAGGCGCGGTAGGAACGGTACATCCGCATGAACCATGAGCATTGGTAATAAGCAATGGCTCTTTTCCAACATTTGTAAATTTGAATACGCGATAACCGTCTGCATTATGAGGAATGGTACCATAATCAATGGTATCATGTTCGAATTTCATTACAGGAGCATTTGGATCGGGAGCTGCAGGAGTTGCAGGAGCAGGAGCAGCTTGTGCATATATATTACCTGATAAAGCAAGCGCTGCAATTAATGTAATGGAAGATAAAAGTTTTTTCATGATTGAATCGATTTTTTGGTTGATATTAAATTAATGATTGTCCCAATTAGAAGAAAACGGAGCCCCGCTGGTATTATTGCCCGGATCGGTAGGAAAGCTAGGCACTGCCGGTTTGGCAGTTACCTTTCCGTGAATAGATAATACTACCGGAGATTCTTTTGCATTAGAGGTTATTGTGACTGTTTTGTGAAAATCGCCTACACGGTGAGTATCATATGTTACCTTAATAGTATCCTTTTGACCGGGTGAAATAGGGTCGTGCGGCCATTTAGGAATAGTACAACCGCATGATCCATGAGCTTCTTTTATAACCAAAGGTTCTTTGCCTGTATTGGTAAACAAAAACAGGTAAGTACCATTTCCATCTTGCTCAAAAGTGCCAAAATCATGATCTTTTGTGTCAAAGGCCATAACAGGCGCATTAGGATCACTAGCCGGTGCAGAAGTTGCTGTTGCCTGGGCATTAACAAATACACAGGGAATCAACAACAAACCTATAATAAGTAACTTTTTATACATATAACATCTAATACTACGGTCGCAAATTTAATTATTATTCTTAGAAAACATTGTAAAATCTAACATTATTTAACAATTACAGGGTACTTTCAGGTATTTTTATATGTCTTTCGCGTTTGTCAATCACCCATTTATGTATATGGACTATTATATTTGAAGGCAAATTCAGTTACAACTACCATCGTAAAATGATTGAAGCATTCTTCTTCCGTCAAAGGAAGGCTATATTGTTCTTATTTATTCCCTTGCTTAGCTTGTGCATGCATTGGCATATATTCAAAACAGACCTTGTAGGTTACCATGTATGGAGGCAAACCCAAACTCAAAACACCATCCTGAGTTTTTATAGAGAAGATTTTAATATCCTTAAACCGAGAATTAGTAATCGCGGAAATGGGTCGGGTATATTTCGCATGGAGTTCCCTATTATGCAATGGGGGATTGCCTGTTTCTATAAGATTTTTGGGGACCATCTCATTATTACCCGCATACTATCCTTTATAATAGGACTATTTAGCATATGGGGAATCTACCTGTTGCTTTACAACATATTTAAAATACATAGGCTGGCCTTGTTTGGAGCTTGGTGTTTCAACTTTTCACCGGTCTTTTATTACTATACCCTCAATCCCATGCCCGATAACCTTGCACTCTGCCTCTCTATTTATGGCATGGCTTTCTTCTTCAAATGGATAGAGAATCCAGAATACGTTTATGCCATTTGGTCGGCTGCTTTTATTAGTCTATCTGTCTTATCAAAGATGCCTTTTGTGGTTTACATCGGAGGTATTGTGGTTTATCTACTTATGAATATTCGCAAAATAGGAATAAACTCCTTTATTAAAATAGGTCTTATTTTCTTTGCTATTCTCTTTCTGCCTGCTCTATGGTATGTAAAAGTAGTGGGAACCTGGCAAGGAAATGGTATAGTAACCGGCGTTCTATCTGCGGGCAAGCAAGACATCTCCAACTTGCTGGATATACTCCAGGGCAATTTAATATCTATCCTCCCGGAACTCTTAATTAACTACGGTTCATTACTCTTTTTCTTTGCCGGATTTTTTCTGCTGTTTTCTTCTAAAAAGTACAGGCATCCTCTATTCCCTTTGTTTTTTGGGTGGGGTATTAGTGTGTTACTCTACTTTTTATTTGAGATGAACATGATTAATACTGTGCACGATTATTATATGTTTCCGTTCTTACCACTGATATTTATAATTGTCGGATATGGTGCTGAAAAGTTAATTTCCCACCCAAAAAAAATATTGCGAATCGTTTCTGTAGCTGCCCTGTGTATTCTTCCCATCACAGCATTCCTACGCGCTGACCACCGTTGGAATACCATTGACCCGGGATTCAACGCCAATCTTCTTACGTATAAAAATGATTTACAGAATATTCTACCAGATAACAAACTATGTGTGGTAGGGAATGATGAATCGAGCTGCATCTGGTTCTATTATATAAACAAAAAGGGATGGGCATTTGACAATGACTGGTTAGACGAGAAAAGTTTGAAAGAAATGATTTCCCAAGGAGCTGCTTACCTATATACCGACTCAAAAAAAGTGCAACAAGATACCGGAATAAAAAGCTGTATCGATAGACTAATACTGCAACGGGGAGACGTTTGTGTATATGCACTGAAACAAGCTACACTGCAATATTAATAAGCATTAAACTACTTCATAAAGCTTGTAACCTTTATCTTATTTACTTTCCCATCAAAGTCACTACCGGAACGTATATATAGCTGTAGCCTATCCCTGTGGGAACAATCAGGCAACTTTATATAAAAAGAATACTCATTTGTGCCCCCTTGAATGCTAATGGGACTGAATAACCTTACTCGGTTGTGTTTGACAGAATTACCAATTTTAAGTTCCGAGTTTAAATAACTTTCCGAAAACCCTTTGTCAATTTTTATCTCTGCCTCAATTTTGAGCCATGCTTCTTTAGCAGGCTTATATATAGAGTCAGGCAAAATGGTAGTATTTAGTAATGCTATTGGAGTATTAGACGATACTTGCAAATGGCGAACCGTATCAATATGAACAAGTACCTGCTCTATATATCCCTTTTCATTGCTGAGATAATCATTCGTATCAATCAAACTCATATCTAAAGGAGTGGGGTGAGGATTCATGTATATGCTTGTATAGTATCTCCGGTTCATATCATCGTAGTGTAATATTGTGCGGTTATACTGTACAATCTGGAAGAGATTAACCCCAATAAGATACATTCCCAACGCATAAAACAGATATCTCCATTTTTTACCATTGATATATTCTACAAATGCAGCCAGCGGCAATGCAAACACAGGATAGGAATGCGACAAAGCACGGGTGGAATAGCTACCACCATAACGCCAATCGAACCAGGATATAATTATCCAAATATTGAGAAGACAGAACCATATAACCGATTTTTTGAATGGGTATTTCTTCATATAGAACATACCCACAATAAAGAAAATGGTAACCGGCGTATAAATAAACCAACCCTTTTCCCAACCGAAAAGCACCCGGAAAAATGGATTTAAGAAAACCCATTTGCTACCTACATTGTAGATAAAAAAACCGGAAGCAATTTGCCAATATATAAGTTGGGGCAATACCCCTAAAAATATAAACACCAAAGCATACACAACATGCTTTTTATGTTGCTTTACTAATGCCCATTTTTCACGTGCCGATTCTTTGGTGTGGGTATTCCAAAGCAAGGGAATAAACAACATAATGGCCTCTGTAGGGCGGCATATACTAGCCAATCCAATAATATAGCCAATAAGGCAGGCCCAAAGCAGCTTAGGTTTTTCATGCCACTTGATGGTAAAGTATAGTATTAATACATATAAAGGGAAAATCAGTCCGTGGCTTTGGGCGCTATCAATAGCCACATACTGAATGATGTTACTAGCAAGCATAACCAGCAAAAGCGTTATGGCTGTATTTTTATCCGTAAAAAAACGGAGTAAAATATTCCTCAGTAAAAAGACAGATAGCAAACAATACAGCAATACCCCAAACGCAATAGCATATTGATATGGCGGTGAAAACCCATCAGCTTTATAATGGCTGGCTTTAGCAATACAATGTCCGACAAAAAACAGGGGCATTTCCATAATAGCTACCCCACCCAGGTACTTAAACACATACTTATTATTCTTGTAAATATTAGCCTGATAAACCCAGCCGCCCGATACCTGGTACTTTTTGTCTATATCGGGAAACCATTTCAATTGTGTGGCATCGTTATATATAAACGCTGAAGGCAGGTACATGTAGTATCCGAGTGCATCCCAAGTGGTAACCTTCAGGGTATAATTAGGATCAAGCCCGGAGTAAGACAAACGGTATTGCATGAGCACAATACTTATGATACAACATGCAATAAGTGAATACTTATTTTTCATTCTTACAAAACTAAAAGAAAAATACATGGGAGAATTAAAAATACAATCGGTAATTGGATACTGATAAATAAGTTGTTATGTTTTTTCACCCAACTTAATAAAATAGTTCCAATCTTTAATTCAAAATGTATATTTGTAACCTACCGGATAAAAATGTCTGAAGAAGCACTAAAAGAAATAAACAGCATACGCAGTTGGGCAGAAGAAGACCGTCCCAGGGAAAAACTTATGCTTAAAGGTTCTGCAGCCCTTTCGGATGCAGAACTATTAGCTATCCTTATTGGTTCGGGTACCCGTGGCGAATCGGCAGTGGATGTATGTAAATCCATTCTGAAAAATGCCCATAATAATCTGAATGAACTGGGAAAGCTCTCTCTAAGCGACCTAAAGAAATATAAAGGTATAGGAGAAGCAAAAGCCATTACTATTGTAGCTGCTCTCGAACTTGCCAAGCGAAGAAGGACCGCTGAAGTAAAAGAAAAAGAAAAAATATCGGGCAGCAAGGACGTATATGAATACCTTCATCACCTGGCTGACTTGCATAATGAAGAATTTTGGGTATTGTTTCTTAACCGGGCTAATAAAATAATATCCACTCAAAAACTCAGCCAGGGCGGTATTACTGGCACTGTGGCAGATATCCGCTTAATTCTTAAAAGCGCTCTTGATAATTTTGCGACCGGTATTATACTATGCCATAATCACCCGTCAGGCAACCTGAATCCAAGCTTCGAGGATAAAGAATTAACCCAAAAAGTGAAACAAACAGCTAAATTACTTGACATTACTGTTTTAGATCATGTAATCGTTTCTGATGGCGGCTACTTTAGCTTCGCCGATGAAGGCATATTATAAACCATGATAAAGATTTTAACCGTCATAGGGGCCCGCCCCCAAATTATTAAAGCATCTGCATTAGGCAGGGCTATCAGGGATACTTACAACAAAGAGATAGAAGAAATTATTCTTCATACCGGGCAACATTATGACGATAACATGTCCGATACATTTTTCCGGGAGATGGATATCAGTCAGCCCGATTATAATCTGAATGTAGGTTCTGAAAGCCATGGTAAGCAAACAGCTTTAATGATAGAGGGCATTGAAAGAATTGCAGTGCTTGAAAAACCCGCTGCTATGGTTGTATATGGAGATACCAATTCGACACTGGCGGCGGCCATTGCAGCTACTAAACTGAATATTCCCCTGGTGCATATTGAAGCGGGGTTACGCTCGTTCAACAAAAACATGCCCGAGGAAATTAACCGTATCATTTGCGACCATTGTTCTACGCTTCTTTTCACACCTACATTGGCAGGATATAATAATTTATTGAGAGAAGGTTTTAACCAGGATAATGAAGCCCCGTTCAATATTAATAAACCCGGTATATTCCATTGCGGAGATGTGATGTATGATAATACCTTATACTTTTCTGACGTAGCCGAAGCCACTTCCGGCATTATGGACAAGTTAAACCTGCAGGGAAAAGAGTTTTTATTGATGACTCTGCACCGCAACAACAATACAGATGATCCGGCCCGGTTGAATGCCATATTGGAAACTATAAACGAAATTAGTTTATACGAACAAATACCGGTAATATTTCCTATACATCCGCGTACTTCGATATCGCTGGATGCAGCCAAACCATTATTACTAAAGCGACTGAAAGAAAACCCTTTATTTAAAATAATACCTCCTGTTTCTTTCCTGGAAATGATTTTATTGGAAAAAAGATGCTCGATGATACTCACCGATTCGGGTGGAGTGCAAAAAGAAGCATTTTTTCTGCATAAGCCCTGCATCATATTGCGCCCGGAAACAGAGTGGGTTGAATTGGTAGACTGCGGTAACTCTATATTGGCTGATGCCGATGGCGAACGCATCAAAAAAGCCTTCAGGCATTTTAAAGAAACTACGCGATATAATTATCCATCATTTTATGGAAAAGGCGATGCAGCCAACTTTATTTGCCGCGAAATCATCTCCAATTTTAGTTGACCACTATGGAATTACTTATATACACCCCACAGGTTACT
>Ga0207038_10020_pt2 | contig 46228 bp, 33 predicted proteins | sample Alteio_BWMinCont_76_FD_153285 | JGI IMG/M metagenome (GOLD analysis project Ga0207038, IMG submission 153285) | Enriched cells from forest soil in Barre Woods Harvard Forest LTER site, Petersham, Massachusetts, United States -... | ecosystem: Environmental > Terrestrial > Soil > Temperate forest >...
ATTTAGCATTGAATTAGGGAACAAGGAAGCTCACTGTTCAATAAATCACTGACCAAATTATTAATTATTTAAATCTTCAAAAAATGAAAAAGAGATTACCATTATTCTTTATCCTTTTCAACTTGTTGTTTATAGGAAAAAACAGTGCACAGCAATGGAACTACAACGCATACACAGGTACAGGAGGTACTGGGTACCTGGGAACTTCCGGGGGGACTTATGATGTTGTTTTGGGTACGAACAGTGTCCAGCAGGTAATTCTTAAAAATACATCAGGGGCAGTCGGTATCGGGTATAACTATGCACCAAGCTATCAATTGGACGTATATTCTGATATTACCCATTTGGCCCTGAAGGATATCAATGTCAGTTGCCCGACCTGTACACCTGCCAATGCTGTAGGATACCGAATAGGTGGACAAATGGTGTTGTGGACAGCCGGAATCAGCTCAGATATTTATGTAGGTATTGGCGCTGGCAATACTGTGAGTTCCAGTATCAATAATACATTTATAGGAAACAGTGCCGGTAATTCAATAACTACAGGGAATAGTAATACTGCTGTAGGATATAGAGCCTATTTCGGTGCCACCCATGGAAGTAATAATACGGCTAGCGGTGCTTTTTCACTGTACTCCAATTCAGGTGATGGTAATACAGCTACAGGGTACAATTCACTGTACAATAATATTGGCAACAGTAATACCGGCACTGGTACAAGTGCACTTTTTTCTAATACTACCGGGCAAGCCAATACAGCTACCGGTTATTATTCGCTATTATCTAATAGTACTGGGATGGACAACACAGCTACCGGTGCACGCGCTCTTTTTTCCAATACTTCTGGCTCGAGCAATACAGCTACCGGATACCAGGCGTTAAATTCTGATACGAATGGAAGCTTTAATACGGCCACGGGTGTAGGGGCCCTTTCATTCAATACCAGTGGTAGTACCAATACCGCTGTGGGAGCTAATGCTCTTTATTCCAATACGATTGGAACTGGCAACACAGCTAACGGATATCAGGCGCTCGATAGAAATACTACGGGTAATTATAATACAGCCTATGGAAATACATCTCTTTTTTCCAATACATCGGGCGCATACAATACTGCCGTTGGGTATGGTTCACTTTTCTTTAATACCGCTAACCATAATACGGCTATCGGATCGTATGCACTCTTTTCCAATACCGGGTTTAGTGGAAATACCGCTGTCGGCGACAGTGCATTATATTCCCAATCAGTTGCTAGTTCTTTAACAAGTGGTAATGTAGCTATTGGTAATTCAACCTTGTATAGTAACCAGGCGCAGTTCAATACAGCTATAGGTGCATGGGCTATGAAATATAATATCTCAGGACAATTTGTTACTGCTATAGGATACGGGGCACTATACTCCAATGTTAGCGGTAGTTCCAATACAGCTAATGGGTATGAGGCACTTTTTTCCAATACAACCGGAACTGAAAACGTTGCATTAGGGATGAAAACACTCTACTCTAATACAAATGGTAACAATAATACCGCAGTTGGAGAACTGGCGCTTTTTTCGAATACTACAGGGCAAGGCAATGTAGCTACGGGATTAGGAACGTTGGGATCTAATACCATCGGATTAAATAATACTGCCAGTGGGATGGGCGCCCTTAGTAATAATACAAATGGTAGTAGCAGTGCAGCCATAGGTGCTAATGCAGGGTATAATAATACAGGTAGTTGCAATACTTATTTAGGCGACAGTGCGGGTGCATATACTACCGCTGGAAATTATGATACATATTTAGGCTATCAGGCAGGAGCCGCCGCTGCATTTAGTAATGTATCCAATGTTACTTGCCTGGGTCATACTTCAGGAGTAGCTGCAACTAATATAGCAAGCAATTCAATATATCTGGGCAATAGCTCAATCCAGTATATATATATGGAGCCTACAAGCATCAGCGCATATAGCGACAGGCGTATTAAGGATAATATTCGTGAAGATGTACCAGGACTGTCATTCATAAAAAGGCTTCATCCTGTAACATATAACCTCAATATACATAAACAAAACCAATTTATAGGAGGTGGTGATAGTCAACAATGGGCAGGTAAATACGATATTGAAAAAATTACTCAAAGTGGTTTTATAGCCCAACAGGTAGATTCGGCTGCCCAAGCATGCGGATATGCATTTAGCGGGGTAAACAGGCCTAAAAGCTCCAATGGATTATATTCGCTAGGATATACAACGTTTGTTGTGCCCCTGGTAAAAGCCGTACAAGAGTTGAATGCTAAAAATGATAGTTTGCGCTCTACAGTAGATAGCCTCCGCAATGCATTTAAGAGTATCCAGGCCTGTTTGTCGCAGCTTTGCAACTCACCAACAGGTGACGTTGGGGCTGCTCCGCCACCGAATTCAGGCTCATCTTCTACCGAACAAACGGTTTCATTAGGTTCCGCGACAATGCCGATGCTGTGTCAGAATACACCCAATCCGTTTAATTCTGATAGTAAGATAAGCTATTTTATACCTCAAGGAATTACGGGAGCAAGCCTGGTGTTTTACGATACCTATGGCAACCAGATAAAAACTGTTCAATTAAATCAAACCGGTAATGGCACCGTAAATATTAACGTGAACAATTTAAGCAACGGAGTATATTCGTATAGCCTTATTGTGAAGGGTAACATTGTAGATACTAAACGCATGGAAATACAACGATAGACTTACTTTTCAGCCTTATCAGGTTTAGGCATAAACTGTTTAAATGTATCCCCTCTTAATCCTAATCTGAGGGTTTCGAGGGGAATTACATCGTCAGGGCCTATGTTACCTAGGTTTACATTAGCTCCGAGTAATGCAATAAACCAAGCCTGTTGCGATTTATTGGGTGCCTCCCAAAGTATTTTGTCCTTGGGTACATTATTCAGTATTTTGTTTATCAATGCAGAGTGTGCATTACCATTCGGGCGGTAAATACCTACGGTTCCGCTTTCTCTCGATTCAGCAATTACTTTCCAGGCACCTGATTCAATTTCTTTATTCATCATCGAAATCCATAATTTCGGATGAATAATTACACCTGCCTCTTTCGAGCCTACTTCAGATAATACAGTAAAGTCTTTTGCCAATTCTTTTATGTAGTGGCATTTATCCTCGTGCTTCATTTGGAGTGAACCATCCGAAACTTCAACATACTCCATTTTAAGCTTGCTAAGTAGCTTACGGTAATCATCGAACATATTACGCACAATGAACGCCTCGAACAAGGTTCCGCCAAAAAATATTTTTATACCTGCTTCATTATATAAGCCAAGTTTTTTATTCAAATCTTTGGTTAAAAGCGATGTACCAAAGCCCAATTTTACCAAGTCAGTATATTCACCCGAAACGCTTACTAAGTCCAAGGCTTGCCGCAGGCTTAAGCCTTTATCCATTACCATTGTAATTCCGGCTTCTCTTGGCTTTTCAGTTCTTTCGGGAAGTCCCGGGAGTTTAAAATTCCGCATCTTTATCCTATGTTTAATGACCTGTCTGAAAGTTACACAGGCGTAACAAAAGTAATAAATCGTGAGACAGAAGGGGGGTAAAAAATGCAAGCGCTTGTAACGTGTTGATTTGTTGATGAATATAAGTGTTGGTAAAAAGTGACCACCTGCTTTTCCTTTACACTAGGTTAGTAGACCTATTTCATTTTAGCGAAGAGAATAAAATTAACCGGTGGGAATAAAAATATGATTTAAAACAGGATTTCATGTGGGCTAATAACATACTTTTGCCATACGAAAAATCTAAGACCTGTTGTATCACTCACCATCGTGATTTTAATTCGTTAGATTTTCGATACTAACTTAATTAAAAAATAAAAATAAGATGAAAAATCTTGTTAGAGTAATGTTTTTTGCACTCCTGAGTGGAATTTCGTTCTCGTTATTTTCACAAAATGTGGGTATTAATGTTTCAGGGAAAACGCCAAGTGTTAATGCCATCTTAGATCTGAATACAGGAAATGCTAAAAATCTTGGGATTCTTATTCCACGTGTTGTAATAGGTTCAAGCCTCACTACCTTCAGCCCTCCTATGGCAAATGCAGCTACAGGATTAGATTCTGGGATGATGGTATATAACTGGCAATCTACATATCATCCTATTGGTTTTTATTATTGGAATGGCTCAAGCTGGACAGTTGTGGCCGCTGCTGCTGCCTGGCAGCTTACGGGCAATGCTGGTACTACTGTAGGCACAAACTATCTTGGAACAAGCGATGGTAATGCATTGGAATTTAAAGTAAATGCCCAAAAATCAGCATGGTTAGATTATGCTTCTCCATATAATGCTACGTTCGGCTATGAAGCAGGTAACTCATTAACCAGTAGTGGAACTAATAACTTAGCTGCCGGTTACCAGGCTTTATATAGCAATGTAGCCGGTGATTCAAATACATCTGTTGGTTACCAATCGCTTTATACCACAACGGGAGGAGGCAACACAGGCATAGGAAACCAGGCTCTTTATTCAAATGGCTATGGAGGCGATAATGTTGCAGTGGGAGACCAAGCTATGTATAATGGAGCAAATGGGTATTTTAATGTAGCGACAGGGTATCAATCATTGTATAACAATTCCAGCGCCACCTATAATGTTGCTTCGGGAGCACAAGCTCTCTATGGCGTAAAAAGCGGAAACAACAACATTGGTATAGGGTCTATGACACAATACAGCAACAGCAGCGGAAGTAATAATATAGCTATCGGTAACCAATCTCTTTACAATCTTTCCAGCGGAAATTATAGTATTGGTATTGGCTATCAAGCGGTTTATAATAACCTTGCCAATGACAATATTGGTATAGGCTACCAAGCTTTATATTCTACTGGTACATATGCCGCCGATAATATTGCCATAGGTTACCAGGCTCTTTACTCAGTTACTTATGGAACCCCGAATATTGCTATTGGGTACCAGGCTCTCTACGCTGCCGCAGGTGCTGAATTTAACACGGCACTTGGGTATAAAGCACTCAATACTTCACTCACAGGTGAATATAATACGGCAGTAGGTTACGAGGCACTTCAAAATGATGCATCAACCTATACCAACGCAAACAACACGGCTGTTGGCGCTTTAGCATTACAAACCAATAGTAACGGTTATTATAATTGCGCCCTAGGCTATGAGGCAGGGTTTAGCAACACCAATGGAGAGCAAATTACTGCGCTCGGCTATCAGGCAGGCTATAGCAATACCACAGGTAATAATAACCTTTCACTCGGTTACCAATCTGGATACAATACTACTACCGGACATGAAAATGCTTTTGTTGGCAACCAAGCAGGGTTTTATAATACCACCGGGCAAGAAAATACATTTGTTGGCTACCAGGCCGGATATAATAGTTCACTCACTACACATAATAATGTAACCTGTTTAGGATATTATTCTGGCAACGGTGCCGCTACATTAAGCGATAATGCTATGTACCTGGGTAATGCATCTACCAGTAAAATATATGCCAATGTGCTTACATTTTCTACTTATAGCGACAGGCGTATTAAGGATAGCGTGAAAGAAAATGTTCCTGGTTTGGCCTTTATTACCAAGTTGCGCCCGGTAACTTATCATTTAAATATCCACAAGGAAAATAAAGTGCTCGGCATCAAGGACGACCAGGATTATCCTGGGAAATATGATGTGGAAAAAATTACTCAAACCGGGTTTATTGCCCAACAGGTTGATTCGGCTGCCATGGCTTGCGGATATGATTTTTCAGGTGTTGAGCGGCCAAAAACCTCTAATGGTTTATATACGGTGGGGTATACAACATTTGTAGTGCCACTGGTGAAGGCTGTTCAGGAACAACAGCAAATGATTGAAGACCAAAAAAAGACTATTGAGCAACAACAAGCAACTACTACCACACAGCAAGCTAAAATAGATATCCAACAGGCCTCTATTGACGAATTAAAGCAAGAAGTTGAATTACTGAAAAAGCGAATGGATGCCATGTCCAATAGCCAGAAGTAAACAAGCTTTTATACCCGTGTTTTTATTGTTCTCCACCATTAAAGAATAAACCTATTTTTGCAGCAATGAATGGTAAAAAAGCCATATTTTGCTGGAGTGGAGGAAAAGATTCCTCCTTTGCATTATATAAAATTCTGCAATCTGCAGAATACGAGGTTGTAGCCCTTTTTACTACGATAAACGAGAATTTCAAAAGAGTTTCCATGCATGGAGTGAGGGAAGAACTTATAGAATTGCAGGCAGCACATATAGGTATTCCACTTATAAAAATGTATGTGAAAACAGGGAGTAACGAGGAATACGAAAGGAATATGGAAACATTCTTGTTGACTCAAAAAGAAAAGGGAGTTGATTATGTGGTTTTTGGTGACATCTTTTTAGAAGACCTTAGGGCATATCGGGATAAGAATCTGGAGAAGGTAAAAATGAAAGGAATTTACCCTTTATGGAAGATGGATACGAGTAAGCTTGCACATGAGTTTATTGACCTCGGATTTAAGACAATATTATGTTGTGTTAATGATGCATATCTATCTGATAAAGAAGTTGGAGTTATGTTTGACTTAAACTTGTTAAGCAATATTCCATCTAACGTTGATCCGTGTGGAGAAAATGGGGAGTTCCATAGCTTCTGTTTCGATGCCCCAATTTTTAAAGAACCGGTAAATATAAAAGTGGGGGAAAAGGTGTATCGGCCCCTGGAAATAAAAACCGATTCCAATAATCCCTGTCCGACTGAAAATAAAACCCAGGGATTTTGGTTTTGTGAATTAAGTAACACATAAAGTAAGCTATATATTATAACTTTGCAATATGAATGAAAATCTAAAAAAAGCCCTTTTTGAATATTTGCTTTGGATGGGAGACACAACCCTTGTCCTTGGGCACCGTCTTTCGGAGTGGTGCGGACATGGCCCCATTTTGGAAGAAGATATTGCGTTAACCAATATTTCATTGGATTTATTAGGCGAAGCCCGTTATTACTACACCTATGCCGGTGAAGTGGAAGGAGAAGATCGCACAGAGGACGATTTAGCGTATTTGCGCGATGTGATGGATTACCATAACTCCTTATTGGTAGAACAACCCAACGGTGATTTTGGCTTTACCATGGTGCGCCAGTTTTTATTCACTGCTTTTTGGTATCACATGCAGGATGCTTTGCTTTCCAGTTCGGATGAGCGGATACGTGGCATTGCTGAAAAAGCGATTAAGGAAGTAACTTACCATCTCAGGCATTCATCAGACTGGATCAAGCGATTGGGAGATGGAACCGAAGAAAGCCATAAAAAAGTTCAGGAGGCAGTAGAGACTATATGGATGTTAACGGAAGACCTTTTTCTATCCATGCCTAATGATAAACTGCTAATAGATGAGAAGATAGTTCCTGAAATGTCTGGTATTCATAAAAAATGGCAGGAAACCGTTAAAACTGTATTCGAAGAAGCTACGCTGAAAATGCCCACAGAATCCTTCAATATGAAAGGTGGAAGAGAAGGTAAGCATTCAGAGCACTTAGGATATATTTTGGCAGAATTACAGTTTTTACCCAGAGCCTATCCCGGGGCAAAATGGTAAAATATAGCTTGTCCTAGAACAGGCCACCAACGGCATTATGAATACGAAAGAAGAAATATGGGATTATCTAGAAGAGGTGAAAGACCCCGAAATACCTGTATTGAGTGTACTTGATTTAGGAATAGTAAGAAGTGTTGAAGTAAATGCTGATGGAGCACTTGTTACTATTACCCCTACCTATACCGGTTGCCCTGCTACCCATGTTATTGAACAAGATATCCGTAGCAAGTTAACAGAAAAAGGGATAGAAAATTTTACGATTAAAACTACCTTATCACCCGCCTGGACAACTGATTGGATAAGTGAAGAAGGAAGGAGAAAACTAAAAGAATACGGTATAGCTCCACCGGAAGAAGCATCGCTTGATAAAAGCAGTGTAAGTGATCATCCGAAAGTGGTTCATTGTCCCCGCTGCCATTCCACTAATACAGAAATGAAAAGCTTTTTTGGTTCTACGCCATGCAAATCTTTATACGTATGCAATGATTGTAAAGAGCCATTCGACTATTTTAAATGTTTGTAATACATGAGTAATATTTTATTTTCCATTGAAAACAGCATAGCTAAAATCAAACTAAACAGGCCTGAGGTGCTCAATAGTTTCAATATGCCTATGGCTAAGGAACTCCAGGTAGCCTTGGACGAATGTCGCGATAATAAAGCTGTACGTTGTGTGCTGATAACAGGAGAGGGGAGGGCATTTTCAGCGGGACAAGATCTGGCTGCTGCTATTGCCCCCGGAACCGAGATAAAACAAATCGTAAGAGAACAATATAACCCAATAATTTTAAAATTGCGAGAGTTGGAAAAGCCTGTTGTTTGCGCGGTTAACGGAGTTGCAGCCGGTGCAGGTGCCAGCATTGCTTTTGCATGCGATATTACAGTAGCTGCATCATCGATCAGCTTTATACAATCGTTTAGTAAAATAGGATTAATACCTGATAGTGCAGGAACCTTTTTCTTGCCTCGTTTAGCCGGACTTCAACGGGCAACAGCCTTAACCATGTTGGGTGATAAAATAACCGCTCAACAGGCAATGGAATATGGGTTGATCTATAAAGTATTTCCCGATGAAAGCCTGATAGCCGAAGCAGAAAAAATAGCCGTCCAACTGGCTGCTATGCCTACCAAAGGATTAGGCTACACTAAACGATTGCTGAATGCTTCACTCCATAATAATTTGAATGAACAGCTGCAAATGGAAGAAGAAATACAAGATGCTGCATCAAAAACCTACGACTATAATGAAGGTGTAAAAGCCTTTTTGGAAAAACGGAAACCCGTATTTAAGGGTGAATAGCAAAGCTACCCAACGAAAGGGTTAACTATTTCGTCTATCTTATCAGAATGTTATAGTTTTGTGAAGTATACTATAGTGCATACTGAACAAATAAATTATAAAATTGCTGAAATCCTTTTGGTGTTTTCATAAAATAGATAGGTTAAGAGCCTTTTTATAAGAAAATAACATATATTTGTTGCAGTTTTAACGACCAATTATCGATGAAGTATAAATACGTCCTTTTTATTTTTTCAGGTTTAGTATTTTCCCTTTCAGAGGCTCACGCCCAGATTCAAAATCCATTTTCTCAATCTGTAGCCCCAAGGAACGCCGTAATCGGTCCCGATGTAACAGAATTAATGAAAGGTGCGGTAGAAGAGCCTTCCAAGCGTACTCTTTTCAGTTCAAGCTATAAAGCCCCCGGCGGAAAAGTTATTTGCCGGTATGGTTCTCAAATTATAAACTACCCAGATGCCAATGGAAAACTGCAGCCGATTAATGTTGAACTTAAAAACGATAAAAATGGCTGGGCTGCCGATCAACAGCCTTACCCATGTTACCTTCGGATCGATAAAAGCACAGCAATAGGTATTGGAAATGGGGAAGAAGTAGATTTCAATATCAATCCTACCATCAATGGTTCTACTTTCAGTCAAAATATATCTTCGCTCGAAAAAAACACAACTTCCCTTAGCTTGTCGAATGGAATCAATAAGAAGGTTACATTTTTGACAAATGGTATTGAAACAGACTATACTCTTGATAGCTCAATTGGAACTGCCATAACTATTTCGGAAGAATTAAAATATCCTTCAGAATATAAACTAATTACCGATAAGCTTCGCGGTAGAGGAACTAAAGAGGGCTGGACAGGTGATTACATCATAGTTTCTAAAAAGGATAATTCGGAAGTAGCCCGGTTTCATGCTCCTTTGTGTTATGATTCAAAAGGTAATTGGTGTATAGGTTCGTATTGCACACAAACAAAAGATGGCAAAGAAATACTGACAACGATTGTGCCTTCGAGTTGGTTGTCGAAAGCTGTATATCCGCTTGTTATTGACCCATTAGTTACTGGCCCTACGGCCAAATGGACAGGAGGAAGCATCCCTTCTTGTATTTTCCCAAGTTTTTCCCACGATAGCATACGTGTGACTATTCCAGCAAAAATAACGATCACCAGTTTCATTATTAATTATGCATACGAGACTAATGCGAATATTCCCGTTTATCTTCAGGATGGCAAATTCTATTTTAGCAATTCTTGCAGAAATAATCCTTCAGATACATTATCATGCGATCGTGATCCTGGCAATAGGGATTTTCTGCCAGGAACATGCTACTTGAAACCAGGTGCCGATTTCCACTGTTTCCTCACGTCTTGTTATGCTCCTTCATGCGATTCTCAAAGATTTTATTTAACCGCTCACTTGGCAAGGCTTGCAGGTGGCTCAGGCTGCGATACTGATTGGGTATGGTATTCAAAATATATCCAGGTTCCATATTATCAATTTATGGCTACTGTAATAGGTAACACGGTTCAGCCTGATTCTGTTGCACCTCTTGTGGTAAGCCCCACTACACAATGTTCCGATATATGTTCATTAAAAATGGTAGTGAATGCTGCCTATGGTGTGCCACCATACCGAATGAGTCACCCCTGGGATACTGCAAAGTACACTGTCGGTGCTTATTCTGTTACGCAAAATTGTACCTCAATAGGTACGGCCACATTCCATCTTACTATTCCTAATTGTCCCACTTTTTGTGGAACAAATGCAACACTTACGGTGCCTCCACCACTGGTCATAGATGCTTGTGGAGACACAGCCAAAGGATGGCCAATAGAAAAAGTGAATATAAACCCTACACCCAAGTTAGCTACCACTCCTGATACCCTGAATATATGTAATGGTGTTCCCATACAATTCACCTTTACTTCCTGTGTTAGTAGCACTTCCATAGTGTGGACGGGCAGCAATGGTTCTTCTGGTACAGGTGATATTAAAGCCACCCTATATGATACAAGTAAAGCTAATCCTTATAAAGTAACATACAAAGTGGTAGGTACTGCAAGCGGATGCGCCTCTGATACGGCACTGGCAACAGTGATTATAAACCCATATCCTTCGGTTACACTAAAAGGTAAAGACACCATTTCGGTGGGTAGCAGTAGCAATCTTTCTGCAAGCGGCGGAACAACTTATCTGTGGCTTCCGGCAGCAGGCTTAAGTTGCACAACTTGTCCTAATCCAACGGCTACTCCTTCTGCTACTACCGTATACTATGTAACGGTAATAGATAAGGAGGGTTGTTCCTGGGTTGATTCAATAAGGGTGGTAGTGCTGGAAAATCAAATTATTGTGCCTAATGTTATTACCCCAAATGGAGATGGAATTAATGATTACCTGCAAATAAAAGGGCTTCAGTATTATCCTAATTCAAGTATTAATATATATGACCGTTGGGGAAAAGAAGTATATAGTTCATCCAATTATGCCAATAATTGGGGCGGTGGAGATCAAAGTGACGGAGTATATTTTTATGTACTTACCTTGAATACGGGTAAGAAGTACCAGGGTTATTTTCAAATTATCAAATAAATATTGTCTATCCAATGAAACACATTTTCCTTTTCCTCTGTTTGTTTTTCATGAGCACATTTGCTATGGGGCAAGCCCAGATTTTTTATGAAACATTTGAATCGGGCGGAGGAACATTTACCCTTAATGGAGTAGGTCCCGGGACGAATACGGGGACCAATGAATGGATTGTAGATTCCAATTATTTTGGAGGAGGGATATATCCAAATACAACCAATGAAGATAGTACATATGGAGGCACTATCAGTTATGCTCCTTATGGACACTATCTTCACATATACGATGTTCCATCGGGGTATTTGAATGATAACTATAATCCTGCGAATGCATCAGATAGGTTTGCCTATACAACTAACGACATATGTACTTTAGGATTGACCAGTGTGACATTAAACTTTTTTTACCTCTGCCAGGGCTCTGCTACAGCCTACGGACAAGCGTATTTCAGCCGAAATGGAGGTCCATGGACGGCTATAGGCCCACAATTAAATAATAGGCATAAATGGCAATATGCAAGTTTGACTAATCCACAATTAAATGACGGACAAATACGGGTGGGTTTCCGCTGGCAAAACAATTCAGGAGCCGGAAAGGATACATCGGCTCTTGGAATAGATGATGTAATTATGACTGCAAAGTATGATAGCATACATCAGCCTATTACCGGTAAAATGATTAATATCACTGGTACCGATACGGTTTGTCCGGGCCAGTTTCTGGAATTGCAATATACCATGTCCGACACAATGTGTGATGCTAACTGGAACCTTCAAATGTCTGATGGAACTGGAAGTTTTAATAATATAACATCTATTTGGGCCGGAGTTAATGGGCCAGGTTATGGAGTTACTACATTAGGATATTGGTTCATTAATTTGCCATCTCCACTTGTTACAGGTAATTGTTACAGGTTCAGAATGGTTCGCAGTTCCTGGCCATTTATTGTCATATATGATAGCGTTTGTTTGGTAGTGAGAAATTGCCCTACATCCATTACTACCATGCAACCTGCTGTTACCTTAGATTCAAATGCCGTTTGTGCCGGAAGTGTAATTGATGTACCTTTCATGTCATCCGGAACATTTGGCAACCTGAATATTTATTATGCTGAACTATCTGATTCTGCTGGAAATTTTAAAACCTACGATACACTTGGACAATTTATAAGCAACCAGGATTATTCCTTTCCTCCCGGTAGCGTATCAGGAAAGATACCCAATAATGTTCCTGCCGGATGTCATTATTATGTAAGGGTAGTCGCAGACACTCCTTCTACTATAGGGGGCGTTTGGGGGCCTTTTTGTATACAGCACTGTGATATTAATACAAATGGCGACACAAGTGTTCAGGCATGTGTTTGGTCATGCTTTAAAGGTCCTGCTGGGTATAATGTTCCCATTCATTATTATGTTCATAGATATGATAGTAATGCACATTATGCACCTAACAATAAATTTGAAGTGCAGTTGCTAAATCAACAATATTTTACATTGGTAAATAATGGAGCTTTAGGGATAAAGGTAGACACGGTGTCCTCAACTATGGTTATCCATGTCCCCTGTGCTGATAGCTTAACAAATATTTACAATATACCTCCAGGGGTTTACTATATGCGTATCATCGCTACACATTCCAAAAATATGCCCGACAGTACGCTGGGTTCGCTGGTGCATCTAACCATTGGGGAACCAGCCGATAGCTTGGCCTTGTTCGTGGTTTATCCAAACAGCGTAGGACCTTATTGCCAGGGCTCGGATATAGATATCCTTGCCACTCCTTACCGCTATATGGTACAACCCTATAATTCCACCTATACATGGTGGGAATCGATACCTTCCGGGTTATACCAATTCCCTAAGTATCCTTATGGAGAGTTATCATTATACCTTAATGGTGCCGGAAACTTCCAGATAATATGCCAGGAAACTAATTATGGGTGTGTTGGCCCGAAAGAAATGTTATCTGATTCTATAATTGTTCAGGGACCGCCTGCCGTTGCTATTACAGGTCCTAAAATAATTTGTGTGGATGATACGGGAACCTATTCAGTAAAGTTTACTCAGAGATCTTCCTATACCTGGACAATAGAGGGAAATGCACACTCCGATACAGCGAATAACGTTATAAAAGTTAAATTTAATGCTGCCGGAACAGTAACCATACGCTTGCATGCGTCCGATAGCTGTTTCCCGGATGAAAACGACTCGATAAAAGTGAAAGTTATTGCAAGGCCTGTTCCTGCTGTTACTGTCAATCCAGCTAATATTTGTAGTGGTGAAACAGTAACTCTTGTAGCTTCTGGCGGCACTTCATATACCTGGAGCAATGGCAAGAAAATAGCAACAATAAAGGTAATAGCGACAACGGCTGACAGTTCGTATACTGTAGGTGTGGCTAATGCAGGTTGTACGGTAGATACTACTGTAAAACTTAAAGTCTACCCCATACCAGATGTAAAGATTGCCTATTGTGTAGGTGATACAGTTATTATGAATGCTTCAGGAGCTCAATCATATATATGGACTCCATCGGCCGGTTTAACCATAAATGATTCCATAGCAAAAGGAATATTTTCTTCGGTACAAACTTTTACCGTAATAGGCACATCTCACAATTGTAAGGATACGGTGTATGTTTTTGTTAATCCGAGTATTAAAACAAATGGTATAAATAATGCTACAGCTGTTTATGCCGGTCAAAGTGTTCAATTATCTGTTCAGGGAGGTGAAAAATGGTATTGGTCACCATCTTCAAGCCTGAATAACGACAGTATACAAAATCCTATCGCCACTCCGTTAACTACTACAGTATATACCGTTATTGTGAAGGATTCAAATGGTTGTATTTTGATGGATACAGTTACTGTAGACGTAAAAGTTACCTGCGGTATATTTGTTCCAAATGTCTTTTCACCAAGCGACCCAAGCAATCGTAATAACATATTGTATGTAAGGAGTGAATGCCTTGTATCGGTTGATTTTGAAGTGTTTGACCGTTGGGGAAATAAGGTTTTTGAAACCCTGGATATTAACAAGGGTTGGGATGGAAACTATAGAGGCGAAGCCATGAATCCCGCCACGTTTGTATATTCAGTTACTGGTAAGACAGCCGATGGCAAAACGCTTTCGCAAACTGGAAATGTAACGTTGGTCAGGTAAAATCTCGAAATATAATAAGCCTTAATAGCCAATAACCACGTAGTTATTGGCTATTTTTTATTACTTTTGTGGCAATTATATAACTTTATAAAAAGGCCATGAATTCATCCACTAACCAAATTTTAATTCCAATTGATTTTTCTGACCAGGCTATAATTGCCCTGGAACAATCCTACAATCTCGCCAAATTTTATGAAGCTGAACTCACCTTGCTTTATGTAATAGATGAAGGAAATACGATTAACCGTATTTTTCAAAAACCAGTAGACGAAGAGTCCCTTAAAAAGCAAATTCAAGAGAAGTTGGATGAATTGAGCGAAGGGGTTTCTAAAAAATATAAGATTAAAGTAAATACTTTGATTGCCAGAGGGCAGATATATGATAAAATATTGGAAGTAGCCGGCATGATCAGCGCTAAAATGATTATTATGGGAACCAATGGAACGATAGGATTACGAAAAAGATTCATCGGCTCTAACGCGCTCCGGGTTGTTAAAGAAGCGGAATGTCCCGTAGTTACCATAAAAGGAAAACACCCGAGAGAAGGATGTAAAAATATTGTTCTTCCGATCGACCTCTCAAAAGAATCAAGAGAAAAAGTAAATAATGCCATAGAGTTGGGCAAGCTTTATGGTTCAACAATACGCGTAGTTTCCGTATTGTTTACTCATGATGAATTTGTAGTGAACCGCCTGACACGCCAAATGGAGCAGGTAAAAAGTTTTATAAAAAAAGCAGGTGTAAAATGCACTGCTGAAATGATAAAAGCTACAAAAGGGCGCGAAACACTTGCTAATGCCATTATTGATTATTCAAACAAGGTAGAGGCTGATTTAATAATGATAATGACTCAACAAGAAGGTGACATAACACCACTCTTTATAGGCTCTACTGCGCAAGGTATTATTAATAATGCTGAGACTCCGGTTATGAGTATTGTGCCTACTATAAAACGCGAGGTGGAATTTGCCCCCTACTGATAAATACTCTTATGTGATTTTTAAAAATTATCATAAATGGACTCTTTTTCTTAAATTGCGTTATACATTTTTAATTGAGGTGATAGAGAATATGAGATTTTCTGCTTTTTTATTAGCACTATGTGTTTTCATATCATTTTCTGCGAGTGCACAAAACAGTGGCTCAATTCTCCCCCAATCCTCAACCTACATACATTCTACTAAGTTTTTTGTTTCTAAGCCCATAAGGGAATTGCCTGACTATAAACCAGAAAAAGGTATCACTCGGCAAGAAGCAGCGGATAAAATAAGGCAAGCAATTAGACCAAGTACCGGTAATTTTCAACCAGGTAATGACTATAGTGACCCGGTAAGGCAAACTGGTGTTGGTTCTTCTCTGGGTAACGGAGCCCCGCTGGTTAATTTTGAAGGAGCGCTTGATTCCATTTGGGATCCTGCCGATCCTAATGGTGCTGTAAGTGCTAATTATTATGTACAGTTAGTTAATGTCACTTTTACTGTTTATGATAAAAAAGGAAACATAGTTTTGCCCACGAAAGATTTGGGAAGTTTCTGGTCGGGTGATCCAACGGATGGGGACCCTATTGTTCTCTATGATAAATTTGCTGACCGCTGGTTCATTTCAGAATTCCAGATTACAAATAGCCCCTATCAACTTTGTGTAGGTGTATCACAAACAAATGATCCAATGGGTGCCTATTATGTGTGGGAATACAGTATGGGGCCTATTGACCCTGATTACCCCAAATATTCCATTTGGACCGATGGATATTATATTACATACCAGGGGTTGAATGTGAAGAACAACCAACCAATTGTACCGCAGCAAATGGCTGTTTTGGAAAGAAACAGGATGCTGAAAGGCGACCCCAATGCAGGGATGATTATAGCCAACTTGCCAACACCACCCGATTTTCAGGGGGGGCGGAATAGTTTATTTGCTGCACCCAAAACCCTGGATTGTGATGCTAGCGCGTTGCCTCCATATGGTACACCAAATTATCTTGTTTTTTTTGAGAATAAGGCTTCGGGAGGATATTCTAACAGTATTGTTATGTACAAGGTTGCCACCGATACATTGGCCCACACTGTTGCTATAACACGTGCCGATTCATTCCTGGTACCTACTTTTAATGCCTATTTCAGCGATGGTAGTGAAAAAGATATTTCGCAGCCAAACTATCCCAATGGAGTAGATGCTTTAGATGGAACTTTTAACTTCAGGGTTCCTTATTTGCGCTTTACAGGATATAATTCTGTTGTGCTAAGTAACACAGTGAACCTGGGTGGTTCTGTAGCTGGTATACGTTGGTATGAATTAAGGCAAGATGAGGTTACTAAAGTTTGGAGCATATATCAAGATGGCACTTATGCCCCTAATGATGGGATAAGCCGCTGGAATGGCGCTATATGTATGGATCAGGAAGGTGATATTGCCATGGAATATTCCGTGGCAAGCAGCACAGTTTATCCAAGTATCCGTTATACAGGGCGGTTAGCAGGTGATGCACTGGGGCAAATGACTATTGCCGAACAAACAGTCATAAACGGCACAGCTACCTTATCGGGTACAAACCATCGTTGGGGCGATTATTCGCAATTAGATATTGACCCCTCAGACGGAGTAACCTTTTGGGGAACAAATCAATATGGCGGGTATTCAGACAACTTTACCCAACTTACGAGAATATTTTCCTTTGGTTTCGCTCCTGATTTAGGTATCCCTTCTTTACAAAATAAAACGGAACTAAAAGCATATCAAAATGGCAGCATTCTCCTCGTGAAAGCAAGTGGATTGCCGGATAATGATTTATTGGAAGTTGATTTATTTGATATCACAGGAAGGCAATTGACAACACAGCATGTAATGCCTGTTGCTAATATGTTTGAAGCGCAAATAAATGTGGCTACTTTACCCAAGGGTGTTTATTTTATACAGGTTGGAAAAAATAACTTTCAACGGGTAATAAAGACAGAAATCAATTAAGGTTTCATTAGCTGAAATAAAAAGCCCCGTATTACCACGGGGCTTTTTCAATAGCAATATATAAGAAATTAGTCTATTCTTCTTTTTTATCTTCTTCAGCAGCCTTCTTTTTCGGGGCAGCTTTCTTTTCGCCTTCTACTTTAGGCTTCTTCACTGCTGCTTTTTTCGGTTTTGCAACCTTTACTTCCGTTTCGGCATTTTCTGCTTCAACAGGTGCCGTTTCTTTTTTAGCTTTTAGCTTAGGAACAAATGCAGGCTTTGAATCTTTCTTCTTGCGGGTATTACCGTAAGAGCCCCTCCAAACCTTTCCTTTGCGTGATCTTTTATCTCCTTTTCCCATAGTATTTTTTTATTTAAGGATGCCAAAGGTATAAAAAAACCTTTATACCGATTATATATGTGACAAGTAGCTTATATGTACCCTGAAATTTTATAGGTGATAAAGCCTAGCCACTCATGCAATAATACATTCCATCCGTCCAATGCGCCGGTGGTTGGAATAAACAGATGATCAAATATAAATTTCCTTGGTCCTGAAAACCTGTCTACGCTATAAGGTGTTACATGTATCCCAACTTTTTCAAAACAACGTCTGGCACGGGGCATGTGCATAGCTGAAGTAATAAGTATATATCTGCCATTTTTATTTAAATTATCCAAAAGTGGTTTGGAGAATAAGGCATTTTCCCGGGTATTTTTTGAGTGAGATTCTATAATGATGGAAGAATCAGGGATACCGATCTTCAACAAATAATCCTTTAGTATTTTAGCTTCCAGCACATTTTTTTCCAATATGCTACCTGAGCCTCCGCTAATAAATATTTTACGGATTTTACCATCCTTATACAATGTAACTGCTTGCATAAGCCTGTCCACTGCTCTGCTAAATTGAGGCCTGATTAGGGTAGCGTCATAAGCTATCATGCCGCCAAGTACTATACCAGCATCATATTTCCCTGGCAGGGCGTTTTCCGAAACAGCCGGAGTTTCGTAAGGGCGCATAAATTCATCAAGGATAAAGCTATTAGAGAAAAAATAAAATACTCCAAAGGTGATGATGAGCCGTTTTTGTTTTTTGCGTGCGTCTTTGGTAAATAGCGTCCATAGCAGCAAGGCGGTCACCCACACAACAGGCGCTATTACGAACGAAAGCAATTTCGATATAATGAAAAACATCTTAAATTAGTTTATAGTTTTTGTACTCACCCGGTCTCCATCCTGTTTTAGTTTCAATAAAACGGACAATACTTTCTCTCGGAGTAAGATTTTTTCTCCGGGTATCAAAATCAAATCTCCAATCCTGTTTCTTAACCCTATCAAGCATTACAGCCGGATGTGAGCCTTCAAACTTTTTTAGTGCGCATACCACTGAATAATCATATTCCCGGTTTTCTTTCAGGTTTTTTTCAACAGAATCTTTTTCATGCCACAGCTTATAAAATGTGCTACGCTTGTTTTGTTGTACCACCGGGTTTTTAACCCATCCATAATGATAGATAGAAGCGCCGGAGTGCTTTACTTGCAATTTGCGTCCTCCGCTTAATAGTTCCTCATCCGTAGGAGTAAGAGTATTGTATTTTCTAAAACCCTGTGCATCTCGAAAAGAGCGGATATGCTTATCATTCCTAATAATACGTATCTCTCTCCTATACCATAAGCGCGAATCTTCAAGGAAAGAATAAGACCCATAAAAGTGTTTATATTCAAAAAGTAGTCCCTCCACTTTTTTATGATCTTTCCATTTGTGCATGGCTTCTTTTACAATTGGAATGTCATCTTCGTGCAACACCTCATCGGCTTGTATGTAAAACACCCAATCCGTATCAGCCGAAACAGTGTCGAAGGCTTTATTGGTTTCTTTAGCAAGCAAGAGTCCTCCCTTACGGATACCATCATCCCAGGTGCTTTCGATGATTTTGATTTTGGGAGAAGAAATACTTTTAATTAAATCGAGTGTAGCATCTTGCGAATTACCGACTGATACAATTACTTCATCGCATAATGGCAATATAGAAAGGATAGATTCCACGACAGGAAAATCATAGGTTACGGCATTCCTGATAATCGTAAAACCCGATACTTTCATTGCTTAGATACCGGTATAATTAAAGGGCGTAATTCTTTTCAGCTCCTCTTTCAGATCAGTACTTATTTGCAGGGAATCAATAAACTCTTCCATGCTTTGTTGAGTAATGACATCATGGGTACGGGTAAGGTTTTTAAGCGCTTCATAAGGAGCAGGATAGTTTTCGCGACGGAGAACTGTTTGTATACCTTCTGCCACCACTGCCCAGTTGTTTTCCAAGTCGCGCCGGAGTGCGGGTTCATTCAAAATAAGTTTTCCGAATCCTTTCAATAAGGATTTATAGGCAATAATCGAATGGGCAAAAGGAACTCCAATGTTGCGTAGTACGGTAGAATCTGTCAAATCGCGTTGTAGGCGGGAAACAGGCAGCTTTGCTGCAAGATGTTCAAATAAAGCATTGGCCACGCCCAGGTTGCCTTCCGCATTTTCAAAATCAATGGGATTAACCTTATGCGGCATAGTAGAAGAGCCTATTTCGCCTGCTTTTATTTTCTGTTTAAAATAGTCGAACGATACGTATGTCCATATATCCCTGCTAAAGTCAATCAAAATAGTATTAATCCGTTTCAAGGCATCGAAAAAGGCAGCAAGCCCGTCATAATGCTCAATCTGGGTTGTATATTGCTGGCGGTAAAGGCCCAGCTCGTCGTGTAGGAAACGATCGGCGAACTCCTTCCAATTAATATTCGGGTAGGCAATGGCATGGGCATTGAAGTTTCCTGTAGCTCCTCCGAATTTGGCAGATATGGGGATTCTCTTCACCACATCTATTTGCGATTCGAGTCTTTCCACAAAAACCATCATTTCTTTACCCAGGCGGGTAGGGGAGGCCGGTTGTCCGTGAGTGTGGGCAAGCATGGGAATATTTTTCCAATCCTCTGCCATTTTTTGAAGCATGTTCAACACATCTTCCAGTAAAGGTAACAGCACATCAGTTTTAAACTCCTTTAAAGAAAGCGGAACGGCGGTATTATTTATATCTTGCGAGGTGAGCCCAAAGTGAATAAACTCCTTGCTATCGATCATTCCCAAACTTTCCATTTTACCTTTCAGAAAATATTCTACCGCTTTTACATCGTGATTGGTAATAGCTTCCAATTCTTTTATATGCTTTGCTTCTTCTGGGGTAAAGTTGATATAGATATTCCGGAGAGTAGCGGCGATGGCTTCTTCATTCATATCTTCCAACTGTGGGAGTGGAATGCGGGAGAGCGCCAAAAAATATTCCACTTCTACCCTTATCCTGTAACGGATTAGGGCATATTCCGAAAAATAGTTTGAAAGCGCTTCGGTCATTTTCCTGTATCGTCCGTCTATGGGCGAAATGGCGGTGAGGGCAGTTATCTCAGGTATGTTTGTCATGTTTAATAAGCTATGAGGTATCGCCTAATGGCTAATACTTTCTGAAAGATTCGCCTAAATTACAAAAAACAGGCGGAATGATAAGTGGTACACTATTTTCTATAGTTTTGCCCGTATCCGAAAAATATAATAACCAAGCTGATGACTGAAAACGAACCTGCTACCCGCGCTCATGCACACCCGATAGTATATATGTTTTTGGCATTGCCTTTTGGTGTTAGCGGAGGGTTTGTTACAGTTACACTTGGATATCTTTTTTCAAAAGCGGGAATTTCGGTAGAGACTATCGCCGGATTGTCTGCTGCAACTATATTGCCCGGCGTATTAAAGTTTCTGTGGGCACCCTTGGTAGATGCTTGTATGACTTTAAAAAAGTGGTACGTATTATCCTGTATTGTCACTGCCGCCGGGTTATTATGTATGGGCATTCTTCCCATTAAGGAATCTAGTATTACGGCACTCATTATAATTATATATATAACCAATATAGCTTCATCATTTTTAGGTACTGCCACCAGTGGGCTTGCAGCCCATGATATACCCGAAGAGATGAAAGGCAGGTTAAGCGGTTATTACAATGCAGGTAATTTGGGTGGTTCAGGTATTGGTGGCGGAATGGGTCTCTGGTTAGCAGAAAACTTAAGCTATAACTGGATGCCGGCGGCCATTCTTTCAGCATTATCTGTACTTTGTTGCTTTGGCTTGTTGTTTGTCAGAGAATATGCATCTACTATTAGGGAAATGAATGTAGGAAGAACGATGCTAAACCTTTTTAAGGATATATGGATTACACTAAAAGCACGAATGGGTATTTTAGCCATGGTTTTGTGTTTTCTTCCTCTAGGTACAGGGGCAGCATCGGGTGTATGGTCGGCTATAGCAGGAGGCTGGAATGCCAGCGCTCAAACGGTAGAATTTGTTACAGGTGTAATGAGCGGACTTATTACGGCTGCCGGTTGTTTATTGGGTGGATGGATATGCGACCGTAATGACAGAAAAATGTCGTATGTGGTGTTTGGATTAATGCTCGCCCTTTGTGCTGTGGGGATGGCATATTCTCCTCATACCGAATGGATGTACATTATATGGACTTCTCTATATGCTTTTGTAACAGGCTTGTGTTATGCAGCCTTTAGCGCTTTTGTTTTTGAAGCTATAGGAAAGGGGGCTGCCGGAACTAAGTATACTGTATTTGCTTCCCTTTCTAATTTCCCTATTTGGTATATGACTATTTTTGATGGGTGGGCATATGACCATTATAAGAGCATTGGTAAGGCCCCTGAGGGAATGTTGTACATCGAGGCTGCCTGCGGTATAGTGGGCATTGTACTATTTTTAATTTTTTCGAGACTTCTAAAAGGGAAAAAAGTAAGTTTAGCAGCTAATTGACAGGAATCTATCATATTCAAAATCAATAGAATCTAACAAATTATGCTTTGCATGCTTCTTATTAGCGTAACTTTTAGAGTTGATTCGTGTATAAAACTCTTCGGAAACTGCCTAATAATAAAATGATTAAAAAAAGTGTTAAAGTTGTCAAACGGTAGCAGCAGTTTCAAATAAGTTATTACATTTGCAAATCAAACACACATATACCATCGAAGATGCATACAAAAAATACTAGTGTTTATAAATGTTTAATAGTAGGCGCAATAGCCTTGATGATAGGTGGTTCCTCAATGGCGCAGGACGTTCACTTTTCGCAACTATTTGAAAACCCGCTTACATTAAACCCTGCTCTTGGTGGCACCTTTAATGGTACTGTTTATGCCGGCTTGAATTATAGAAACCAATGGAGCAGTGTTGCTCAGAATGGAAATGGCTACACCACTACAGCCTTTACCTTTCAATTGCAAAACATGTTGAAAAACTGGGGAAATGGATACGTTTCTCCGGGCTTATCCGTATTTGAAGATCAATCAGGCGATGCTCATTTAACCCAATTAGAAATTGCCTTTAACCTTGCCAGCGGCATATATTTGAACGATAATAATTGTATTTCCGCCGGATTACAGGGCGGATGGGATCAAAATAGCATTCAGTTAGCAGGGTTGGAATGGGATGACCAATATATTAACGGTGCATACAATTCCAACGCTCCCAGCTACGAAAACTATTTTGGAAGTTCTTTATCATATGCAGATTTTTCTGCTGGTGTGGCTTATCACTATGGAAAAGGAGAAACCAATATGTCATCGAATGATGCATTAAAATTCAGCGCAGGCGCTGCGGTATATCACGTAAATGAACCGACCATATCGTTTTATAATTATCCTACCAGCATAGCTGCCGGAACACAATTATATATGCGCTATTCATTTTATGCAAACATGGAAATAGGGGTGCCCAATACCGATCTGCAGATAATGCCTGCTCTTATTTATATGCAACAAGGCCCTGCCTGGGAAGTTGATGCCGGTACAAAACTCCGCTACGTAGTTAACCCGGAAAGTAAATATACAGGTAACCATAAAGGAAGTGCCATAGATTTAGGCTTCTATTACCGCGTAAATGATGCTGCAATCGTTATGCTTGGTTATGAATGGGGGAATTTCGCTTTAGGCGCCAGTTACGACTTTAATACTTCTGCACTTACCACTGCATCGCATGGAGAAGGCGGTTTTGAAATATCACTTCGTTATGTAAACCTGGATGCTATTCTTAAAGCTGCAGGCGGAAGCGGTCCTGCAAGCCGTTCAACATTCCAAGACTAAGAAGCAAGACAAAATATTGATTAAGAAAGGAGCTTTTGAGGCTCCTTTTTTTATTTGCTTTTTTGAAGTACCTGAAGTTGTATGAAATTATGGTAATACATTTTTTTAGCCAACACGTTATAAGTCGAAAAGTAAGAATCTATATCAGGTAATTTCCTTGCCTCAATACGGCTGGCCAGCCTAAAAAAAGTGTACATAAACTTAACTAGTATTTTTTGCATAAATGTGCTCTGAGCCGAAAGGTAAAAATCAATATAGAGCCACAATCCTAAGGGGTTTAGGCTTTTATCCAATTTCTCCGAAACCACCTCAAAAGTTGGTTGTGAAAAACAATCGAGAAAGAATGGTGTAAGTATTACATTGTAATAGTCATGCTTAAGGGAAGTATCTTCCAACGGAGCATTTATAAATTCAACCGTGTTTAATTGATAGTTCCTTTTTTTAGATAGTTCTATCATTTTAGACGATTTGTCTATGTAGGTTATTTCTAAACCCGATGGAAATAGATTAGCAATTTCTTCCAGTATCCAACCAGTACCGCCACCAACAATTAAAATACAGGATCCGGCGGGAATATAATGGAGCGATTCTATTTGCACACTTTTCAACTGTTGCCCGAAAACCAAGCGGGACAAGCTGTCGTAAAAAGATGCTATTGCATTAAAATTATTCTTCTGTTCTATTGCTTTTATATAGCTTATTTACTTCTCTGATGACTGTTTAATAAGCAACTCTATTATGGCATTTTGCTTATCAATAATGTGGCTTTTCAAATCATAATCTTGTTCGGAAGATGATATTAAATGATTTTTTGCCTTTAATTCCAATTTAAGTTGTTTTATTTCATCTTCCAGTTGTTTAATTTGAGATAAAAAAGTGCTTGTTGCCATAATAGATAGTTATATAATTAGTAATCTGAGTATCGTAATTCAAATATAGTGTATTCTTATAAAAACAGAACTGCTTCAGGCTACTTTCCCATATACTTCTCCGATCTGTTGAAGTGTATCCAGTATTTCGTTGTAGCTGTCAGTTGTAACCAGTTTCATTCGGTAATCCTTAAAATTATCCATGCCTTTAAAATAGCTGGTGTAATGCCTGCGCATTTCAAGTATGCCCAACTTTTCACCTTTCCATTCAATTGATTTCAGGAAATGTGTTTTGCAAACGTCTATTCTTTCTTCAAGGGTAGGAGGGGGCAGTAATTCTCCTGTTTTCAGGTAGTGCTTTATCTCGCGAAATATCCATGGATATCCAATAGCAGCACGACCCAGCATTACCCCATCTACATCATATCGTTGTTTCATTTGAAGGGCTATTTCAGGTGATGTAACATCACCATTGCCGAATATAGGAATATGTATACGAGGATTATTTTTCACTTCGCCGATCAACGCCCAGTCTGCCGGGCCTTTATATAGTTGCTTGCGTGTGCGCCCATGTATGGTTAAGGCTTTAATACCTATATCCTGCAAGCGTTCGGCTACTTCGGTTATATTTTTAGTGGTATCGTCCCAACCAAGTCTTGTCTTTACTGTTACAGGCAAGGAGACGGCTTTCACAATTTCGGAAGTCATTTGCACCATTTTCGGAATATCCTGCAACAAGGCCGCGCCTGCTCCGCGACAAGCCACTTTCTTCACAGGGCAGCCATAGTTTATATCAATCAAATCAGGATGTACCTTTTCTGCTATAATAGCCGCTTCGCGCATCGATTCTATGTCGCTGCCAAAGAGTTGTACACCTACAGGGCGTTCGTTTTCGAAGATATCTAGCTTTTTACGGCTTTTAACAGCATCACGTATCAATCCTTCCGAAGAAATGAATTCGGTATACAACATATCAGATCCCTGCTCTTTGCACACATGGCGGAAAGGCGGATCGCTCACGTCTTCCATTGGAGCCAGGAGCAAAGGGAAATCCGATAATTCGAGTGTGCCTATCTTAACCATTGTACAAATGCGTATTTTTGCCGTGTTGAAGCCACAAATATACATCAAAGCACCTAATTATCTTGGAAAACAAAACTCCGGCCCCGTTTGAGGAAAGCAATTCGCTTGCCCAGGCCCTGCTTTTAATAGGAATGTCCTTTATGGGATTTTGTCTTTTTATGGCAGTTCTCACTGTATTGCAAGTAATGGGTTTGATTGATATGGCAAAGTTTTCAGACGCAGCCAGTTATGCCGATAAAAATGTAGTGAGCAATATGCGGAATGTGATGCTATTGCAAGACTTAATGATATTTATTATTCCTGCCGCAGTATTTTCTTTCCTGGTTTCCAGGAATAGAGTGCAATACCTGCAAATGAACCGAATCGGTAACCCAAGGTTCTTGTTTTTGGGGATATTAACCATGCTTGCCTCTATACCGCTAATTAATTTTCTTGGAGAGTTAAACCACATGCTTCCACTTCCAGAGTTTTTGCAGCGCATGGAGCAGGACGGCAATGCTATTGAAGCTGCTTTTGAACAACAGCATACGGTATACGATTTAATATATAACTTATTTGTGATGGCGCTTTTTGCAGGGTTTTCAGAGGAACTTTTCTTCAGGGCTGGATTGCAGAAAGTACTGATTAAAATGGCTAAAAATATCCATACAGGAATATGGATTACCGCTGCTATTTTCAGCGCTATTCATTTCCAGTTTTACGGCTTTATTCCACGTATGCTACTGGGTGTTTTCCTCGGGTACTTGTATGTTTGGTCAGGTTCTTTATGGGTGGGTATTTTTGCCCATTTTATGTTTAACGGAAGCCAAATTTTAGCTGCGTACCTGCAACCCGGTAAAGATTCATCAACAGGAGTATTTTCTGAAACTCCGGGTTATGCTTTTATAACCTTAAGTACATTGCTTGTAATTGCACTTCTGATACGTGCCTACAAAGTTTCACAGAAGAAGGATAATGATGTTATTGTTACTTCTGAATAACTACTTTTCCTTCACCTATAGGACTTCCTTCTTCATTTAAAACTCTGTACAAATAAACCCCATTGGGCAGGGAAAATAAGTTAACAGTAAATGTTGAATTTGGAATATTGTATTGGGAATAAACTTCTTCACCCAACACATTATATATTTTAACAGAGAACTTGTAGCTTACGCCCACAATCTGAAAACTTACCTGCCCGGTAGATGGGTTTGGGTAAACCCGGATGTTTTTCGGTTGGGGTGTTATGCTATTTATGCCCGTTTCTGTATTAGCACATGATTGCCATCTTCCCAGAAAAATACTCATTCCGCCATTATTAAGATTAGCGTCAATCAATATATTTGGTCCGCAGAAAACAGTATCTTCCGTAAAAAGCCCGCCCATATAAATATAGTTACCGGAAATATCTGCTGAAATTCTGGGGTATTTGTTAATATTAGGCAATATAGAGCCACATAAAGGATTTCCGGCTGTATCCAACATCATAACAAGCCCGGCTGAAGAGCTGCCGGTATTGGGTCTGGGGCAATGAATAGTGAGATTGCCAAAAATGAGGGAATCAGGATTTGACCATACACTCATTGCTCCAATATAAATATGGTTATGAGAGTCAGAAGCCATAGATGTTCCTATCCAATAAGAATTTTTGGAAGAACATTTTGCCCATAATATATTTCCATTTGGGTCATATTTTACCAAGTATAAAGTATAGTTAGATCCTGTTAAAGTATAATTTCCAAATTTTGCACTATTTTCAAAATATCCTGTGAGATATGAGTTACCTGATACATCTGTAGTTACACCATTTCCGTATTCTCTTACACTACCTGTACCATTATCCGTACTTTGCTTAGCCCATAAAACATTACCCGATGAAGAATATTTTACCAGGAATGCATTCAAATTATTGGGATTTCCCAAGTTAGAAAGAGTATAAGTGCCAAATGAAATAGTATCTCCAAATGCTCCTGTCAAAAATATATTGTTGTTATTATCTGTTGTAATTTGGCCGTCCCCGCTAAGTGATCCGTTATTAGGATGAGGGTATTTTGATTGTTGTCCCCAAAGGATATTTCCATTTGGATCAAGTTTTATTATAAACAGGTTATTTAAAACATTAGAGGGATTCATAAGGGTTAGTGTCCCAAACGATAGGGTATCAGTAAATACACCTGCCAAAATAATATTCCCTGCATTATCTACTGTGGTCCAAAGCCCACAGCTAAAGTCAAAACGTGAGGGCGTAATACCTTGTTTAGCCCAAATTATATTACCGCTGGAATCAAATTTTACTAAAAAAACATCTCCATTTCCACCTGAGAGATCTGGTGTACATCTTAACGTAAACCTTCCTATTTGCATGGTTCCTATAAAGGAGCCTGAAACATAAACATTGCCATTATTATCAGAGCTAACGGTATATCCATTACTGCTAGATGATTGGTTATTGCTGTCAATAGCATTTACGGCCCATTTTAAAGCACCTGCAGAATTGTATTTTGCTACATATAGGTTTTCCTGGGTTCCGGATAATGTATCTGTACTGAAATATAGGTATGAAAGAAATGAGCCGGTAACGTACGCATTATTATTACCACCTGAAGATGTTGAAGCTACTGGAAATGCACAGACTAGGGTGCCTCCCGGGGCCTGTATTTGCCTTCCCCACAACCAACTTTGTGCAGGACAGGTTATAGATAATACTATGGGGAATGAAATGCTGAATAATACTTTAACTATTTTCATGGCGGGTGAAATATAATATTATTGACTATTACGTACTATTTTGTAATAGGGTTGGGTAATAGTAAATTCTGTAATGTATTCTCCTGTCTTACTTACGTAAGTATGTATCTACTTTATCTTAATCTCTTCTCCCCGCTTATTAAGCATTTTATACTCAAGAAATTGCAAGGAAACTAACTCTTCTATCTTAAGCCCGCTTTTATATTTCTTTTTCCATTTGCTTTTAATAGATGAGAACAATCCTTTATTGATATAAGCATAAATGAACGGATGAACCTGTAGGGTTACATCTTTTTCATTCTGGCCTTGTATAATAAAACGTAAGGTATTCTCTATTTTATCTACAATGAGGAAAGCTGGTTCTATTTCGCCTGTTCCACCACATGTAGGGCATTTTTCAAGTATATCGATAATGGTTTGCGGACGCACACGTTCGCGGGTTATTTGTACCAGCCCGAATTTGCTTGGTGGCAATATATGGTGCTTTGCCTTGTCAGGCTTCATAAGCTCTTTAAAGCGTTTGTATAGCTTGGCCCTGTTTTCGGCATTGTACATATCAATAAAGTCAACTACAATGATTCCACCGATATCCCTGAGCCTTAATTGGCGGGCGATTTCTTCTGCAGCTTCCATGTTCACATCAAGTGCATTGGTCTCCTGATCGTTTTTCGATTTGATGCGGGTTCCGCTATTTACGTCAATTACATGTAGCGCTTCCGTATGCTCAATAATGAGGTAAGCCCCGCTAGGGAGGCCCACAGTACGGCCAAAAGTTGACTTAATTTGCCTGTCAACGCCATAGTGGTCAAAAATCGGGGCAGTACCCTTATACAGTTTTACAATACTTTCCTTTTCCGGCGCTATGGTGTGCACATATTCTTTTACTTCATCGTAAAGAAGTTCATCATCTACCGCAATATTGCTGAAAGAGGCATTAACCATATCGCGGATAGCAACGGAAGTACGTCCCATTTCGCCCAATACTTTTTTAGGGGCATGCGCGCCTTTTAGATTAGCAAAGCACTCATCCCATTTTTTTACAAGCGTATCCAGGTCGGCACTTATTTCTTCTACACTTTTTTCTTCTGCTACAGTACGTACAATTACCCCAAAACCTTTTGGTTTTATTTTTTCTAGTAGTTTTCGCAGCCTGTCTCTTTCCTCAGGGGTTCTTATTTTTTGCGAAACAGCAATTTTCTCAGCAAAAGGAATGAGCACAATAAACCTGCCAGGCAGAGTTATTTGTGAAGTAATACGGGGGCCTTTAGTAGAAATGGGCTCTTTGGCAATTTGTACCAATACTTGGTGGCCTTGTTGAATCTGCTCCTGTATTTTCCCATTTTTAGGAATGTCGTGGAGCATTTTAAAATACATTAATGAAGATACCTTCGATTTGCCCGAAATGGCTCCTTGTGTATAATTATTTAAGGATGAAAACTGGGGGCCTAAATCGTAATAGTGAAGAAAGGCATCTTTCTCATATCCGACATTAATGAAAGCGGCATTGAGGCTGCCGGCTATTTTACTTACCTTACCAAGATAAATATCGCCTACTGAAAATTGTGAATCGTTTCTTTCCCGGATTAGTTCCACCAGTTTTTTGTCTGATATAAGGGCGGTAACTACTTCCGTTGGAGTAGAATTGATTATAAGCTCGTTGCTCATAAATTAAGTTTATTAAAATTGTATTATTTGTATGGCTAATAAATGGTTGCTCATTCCCTTTGTAAACCGGAATGGCTAATAACGGACTATAGCGGTCCATATCATTTGAAGGATTCAATAATAGCCAGTTTATGAATCCCAATAACGTTTTGGTCATTAATGAAAATAACCAAAGAATATTTTTTTTGCCCGAAAGCATTAAATGTGTATAAGTGAAGAAATAAGTATAAGATAAGAACTATAAGATATAAGTAGATTACCTATACCTTATAGTTCATAATCAAGAAGTTAAATGAGGTTATCTCAGTCTCTTTTTATGCCTGTTTTTACGTAAGCGTTTCTTTCTTTTGTGGGTTGCCATTTTATGGCGTTTTCTTTTTTTTCCGCAAGGCATGGTAAGATGAAATTTATGTGGTTGTAATTGGTTATTATTTAGTTGTATCGGTCTCTATTCGTTGTATGTAATTGTCTACTTCAGCTTTTATGGCCGAATCGGGCGCGAAGATACGGTATTTTTTTAGATTAACTACCGCTTCTTTTTTATTTCCTGCTCCTTCGTACGATTGTGCAAGGTATATGTAGCTCTCTTTATAGGATGGGTCAATGGTTAAAACCCTGTTAAAGCGGTATATAGCCTTTTGAAACTGCCCCGAACGCATGGAGAATTTACCAAGGGCCAACTGAGCATTACGGTTATTGGAGTCTTTCCGCAGAACACTTTCGATGGTCATAATACCTTGCATCGGGCTGCTGCCTTCAACCAGGCATTCGCCCAAACCAACTCGTGCATCAGCATAATCAGAGTCAATTTTCAGGCCATTACTAAAGCATTCCTGGGCCTGTTGTAGCAGCACATCTTTTAAGTCTTGTTTCCCAAGTGAGGAATAGTCATAAAATTGCTGGCCTGCATGAGTCCATAAAGCAGGTGATTTCTCCATGTCAGCAAGCTTTTCAGTATAATAGGCAGAAATTACCGGTTGCCCGATACTGTCAAAAACCTTTACCAGTTTGGCGAGTATATAAATATGAGTGCTGTCGGAGCTAGCTGCTAATGCAGCCTTTAAGTGAGTTACTACCTGTTTTTCGCCGACAGGCAGGGAATCTTCTGAAGCATTAATTACCTCTTTAAAATCAACTCCTTTATTTCCTGCATGGGCAGATTCCGGCACGGCAGGCGTGGAAGAAGGAGCTTTACGATTAATAAAGAAAAGCAGGCCGAAAAAAAGAATAGCCCCGGCAATAGCAATCCATTGCCGGGAGCTGAACTTAGACATTTAACAAAATTACTTTACAGTTTTTTTTACTTTTTCAGAGAACTTCTTAGAAGGTCTGAAAGCCGGAACAAAGTGAGCCGGTAAGTTGATGGCTGTGTTTTTGGAAATGTTTCTGGCAACTTTTGCTGCTCTCTTTTTTACAATGAAATTCCCAAAACCCCTAAAAGAAACTGTTTCTTTACGTAAGATGTGGTCTTTAATGGAATTCATAAAAGCTTCAATGGTGTTTTCAACCATAGCTCTTTCGATACCGGTTTTTTCTGATATCTCTTTTACAATCTCTGCTTTTGTCATGACATTTTGAGTTAAGATTGTCGCAAAATTAAAAAAAAATGTAGTCTACAAGAGAAATATTTTCGTCCTTATTTTTTTATATACTCAAGAAAAGCAAATGGATAAGGGTTTTTTTCGTCCGATTGTTGCTCCTTGTGGCTTACCTCTTTCCATTCCGTTTCGTAGATAAGTGGAAAGTACGCATCTCCCTCAAAATCATGGTATATACGGGTCAAATAGATTTTGTCAGCAATGCCTATAGATTGGTGGTATATTTCGGCCCCGCCAATGATAAATATCTCCTCTTTTTCGTCTTTTACAAGTAGCAGCGCTTCATCGAGGGAATGAACTACTTCGCAATCCGGCAACGTAAGTTTCATATCCCGGGTAATAATAATGTTTCTGCGGTTTTTTAATGGCTTTCCGAATGATTCATAGGTTTTCCGGCCCATTAATACCGGGTGCCCCATTGTCAGGTTCATAAAGAACTTCATGTCGGCAGGCATCTTCCAGGGAAGTGTATTATGGGTGCCTATAACATTGTTATTTCCGGCAGCAGCTACAAGAGATATAGTCATTATACGGCTATGGGGGCTTTAATGGTTGGGTGCGGATCGTAACCTTCCAGCGTAAAATCGGAGTATTCAAAACCAAATATATCTTTCACGGCAGGATTTATTTTCATTATTGGGAGTTTCCGCGTATCCCTGGTCAGCTGAAGTTTTGCCTGTTCTATATGATTCAAATATAGATGAGCATCACCAAAGGTATGGATAAACTCTCCGGGCTTCAAATCGCATACTTGTGCAAGTATCAATGTAAGTAAGGCGTATGATGCAACATTAAAAGGTACTCCCAAAAAAACATCGGCACTGCGTTGGTATAATTGGCACGATAGTTTTCCATCGCTTACATAAAACTGGAAAAGTACATGGCAAGGTGGTAATTTCATCTTGTCCACTTCGCCCACATTCCAGGCATTTACAATAAGCCTCCTCGAATCGGGGTTTTTCTTTATTTGGGTGATGAGGTTTGCTATTTGATCAATGTGCCTACCATCGGTTGTGGGCCAGCTTCTCCACTGGTAACCATATACAGGCCCTAGGTTTCCCTCAGCATCGGCCCATTCATCCCATATAGTAACTCCGTTGTCTTTAAGGTACTTTATGTTCGTATCACCCTTCAGAAACCATAATAGTTCATAAATAATAGAGCGAAGGTGGAGTTTTTTTGTAGTTAATACCGGGAACCCATCGGCAAGGTTAAAGCGCGTCTGGTAGCCAAATACACTTAAGGTTCCGGTACCGGTGCGGTCTTGCTTTTTTGTTCCTTTCTCAAGGATGTGCTCGAGTAAATCTAAATATTGTTTCAATGGATGTTCTGTATTATCAGGTTCCAAAATTATGAAAGATAGAGGCAACTTCCTTATGAACTTTTCAGAAATTATTCACTATTTAGTATAAAAGGGTCAGGATAAAGAATTTTGATATTTTTGATTCATCTAAGTATGAAGACTATAAGGACATCTGCTGAAACACTGGAGGGAGTTCCATCGAGAAGGGGAAAGGCTTTGTTTTACGGATTATTTGTCGCAATCAACCTGCTTTTGTCCTGCTATTATTTGGATGTATGGATTACACCAAATGCCGCCTCGAGAGCGATTCCCGTATTGACATTATATGAAAATAAAACAATTATTATTGATAAATATGTGCACTATGCTGTAGATGTGAGTCATATAAATGGCCATTATTATTCCAATAAGGCTCCTCTATCCACTTTCATTGTATATCCATTTTATGCAGCGTATAAAAGCATGGGGTTGCCTGAATTAAAGGATTTCACTTTGAAAAAGTATCCTATTTACATACTTGAAAATATTAATTCCAATGTTGATGCAAGATCTCAGTTGTTGCCCAAATCGGCTATGGTTTTTATAATTGGTGATGTTTTGTGCGGGGCGATACCATTTGTAATGATGCTTTTATTGTCACTGCTTGCCCTGGAACGAATAACCTCCGATGCTTCATCGGTAATTGTTGTGATGCTTACCTTTTATGGAGCTTTTGTTTTTTCGTATGCAGGCACGTATACAGGCCATATTTTGGCCGGGTTCCTGGCACTGGTGGCATATATTCTTGTGAAGAGAAAGGAGTATCTTTTTTCAGGTATTATGCTTGGGCTGGCTGTGGCTACGGAATATCCATTAGGAATATTAATTCCATTATGGGCCATACTAATTTTTATAAACGAAAAAAAAATCTCAAAAGCCCTCATTTTTATGGCAGGTATAATGCCGGGGCTATTAATAGTTATTCTCTATAACTATCATTTAACTGGTTCACTTTTTCAAACTACATATAGCTATGAGGTGAATGAACATAAGCAAAATGCCCATGATATTGGCTTGTATCTTCCCAAAATTTCAGTTTTGTGGAAGCTCATTTTCTCCACATACAGGGGCATTCTGTATTATACGCCAGTACTCTTTTTTATACTTTGGTATGCTTTAAAATATGTATATCAAACCATAATTAAAAGAATAGGCGATAAAATGGAGTATCTAAAAGCAATACCCAAAAATTATTTATTCATAACCGTATTGGCTTACTTGCTTTTTTACTCGGCTTACTATGAGTGGGATGGAGGTTGGTCATTTGGCCCCCGCTATTTAATTCCAATTGTAGTGATTCTGTTATACGAAGGTGTTATATTTCTTTCTGCCAGGCCATTTCCCAGAAATATTTTTTATCTCGTTACCGGAATTGGAGTAATACTTACCTGGATGGATAAGTCCACAAAAATATTTCAAATACCCAGTAACGAAGCCACTTTCGGTAATCCTGTTTTTAGCATTATTATTCCGGATTTCTTCAAACATAAATTTAATACCAATACACTTCCAGTATTTCTATTTAATAGCAACCCGGTTGTGGCTATTTACACCTGGCCTCTTTTATTTATAACAGGATTAATAGTATTGGTAATAGGCTATTCCAAATTATATTCAAATAAGAAAATTAATTCCAAGTTATATCTTTCAATAGTTCCGCTTTTTATTCTTTTCCTGGCAATTATAATAACACAAGGAGCATTAGGAAATAATAATTTAAGTATGGATAACAGTGGAATATTTGGAGCGTGGAAATATTACGATTTGGCAGATGAATATCGGGATGCAGCACAAAACACACAAGACCCCAACCAAAAACGCCGACTTTATTCGGAGGCTGCAAATGCGTATAGAAAAGTGATGCAATATTTCCCCAATGACCCTGATTGCAATTTTTATTTAGGAACATGTTACTTTTTTGAAGGATATCCTGATAGCGCTATAATACCTTACAAGCAGACATTGATGCTAAAGCCAAAATTTTCCGAAGCATCAAGGAACCTGGGGTTAATTTATGCTAATAAGGCTCTTATGGATTCTGCTTTGCATTATTTTATCATGTCTTATAAAACGGATTCTAACATGGCGGCTTTGATTGATATGGGTGCTGCATACCAACAGGAAGGCTCTTATGCTGTGGCATTACATTATGATAGCCTTGCTTTAAAGCGGGATAGCCGCAATGAAATGGCTATTCGTAATATGTCCAGTATCTTAGAGATAATGAAGAAAAAACAATAACACTAAGCCGTTTCAGATTTACATTGTTCCGATTTCTACTTGTTCAGTACAAAAGCCGTACTCTTCTTCCCGTAAGTTGGAAAATACTACAACTGTTTTTTCTTTCGCGTAGGTATTTATCATTGTCTTGTACCATTCTATAGCTCTATTATCAAGTGCAGTAATAGGTTCATCAAGGAGTAAGAGAGGTGCGTCAGTAAGTATGGCTAATCCTAATTTTACCCGCTGTTTCATGCCTGACGAAAAAGCCCTGTATTGCTTTTCACGAGTGTGTTCAAGCTCGATAATCTTCATAGCATCTTTCATCGAAATATTATTGGCAAATTGCTTGAATTGCGTATGAAAAATCAGTAATTCCTCTAAACTATACTCCTCCGGAATATCAAGCCAGGGTGCAGCGACCGATACATAACGGAATACCTCTTCTGCTTTGATTTTTTTCTGATCCAGAGTATATTCTATAGTGCCTTCCGAAAGAAGAGAACCTCCGGATACAATCTTCAGCAATGTTGATTTCCCTGAGCCATTTGGACCCAACACTACATATTTTTTGCCCTCAGTAAGTTCAACTGAAAAACGGCGGAAAATCCAGTGTGGTCCGTATTTTTTACCCGCATTTGTAAGTTGGATATTCATAGTTTAACGCTAAAACGCCATCGAACAAAGATATAGGATTTATTTCTATGCTTCAAAACTCCAATAGGCTTTTAAATAAAGATACATGACATTAATCTCTTTAAGGGTTTGAGTAAAGTGCGCTATGAAAAAAAATAAACCGGGTCTATCTTGATTTTGGAGAATAAGGTATTATTTATTTTTTTGCTACCTTTATTGCACCATAAATAATATAATAGACAAATGAAACACATTTATTATTTTTCATTCGTGTTTCCCCTGATATTTTTTTTCTCCACAGTATATGGTCAACGAGGTAAAAACGGTCCTTTGACTGTTTCTTCCACCATCGAAGTAAACGAATACACTACACTTACAGCCAATGCATCGACCGGAAACACCTTCCTCTCTGTTGCAAACAGCGCATTAAATACGTATGGGCGGTTCAATTCAAATCTGGCCGGAGGCGATTTGATTATGGTTATTCAAATGCAGGGAGCAAGCATATTAAGCAACGTAAATGATAGTACCTGGGGCAGTATAACAAGCTATAATAATTGCGGTGTATATGAATTCTGCGAAGTTTTATCCGTTCCTAATGCGAATACTATAGATATTACCTGCCCCCTTCAAAATAATTATACGATCTCGGGAAACGTTCAAGTGGTAAGGGTTCCCCGTTACTCATTCATAATAGTAAACTCCAATGGAATAATAAATTGCGATCCCTGGAATGGGCAAACAGGAGGCGTTGTGGCTATGGAAGTATTGGGTACAACCTCTATAAATGGGGCCATCAGTGCCGATTCATTGGGCTTCAGGGGAGGTGCCATATTAGATAACTCAGGAAGCACCAATAGCATAAGCTATGATTCTAATTCGGTAGCATTAGGTGGAGAAAAGGGAGAAGGCATAGCCGGATACCAAACAGATTATAATGCATATGGCGGCATGTACGGAAGGGGGGCTCCTGCTAATGCAGGCGGCGGCGGCGACCAATGGAACGCATCGGGCGGCGGTGGCGGAAATGGAGGCAATATTCTCCATTATAATGGCAATGGAAACCCGGATACCACAAACCGTAATTGGGATTCGGCCTGGAATTTGGAATATAAAGGATTTAACAAAAATATTTCATCCGGCGGTGGAAGAGGCGGATACACCATAAGTTGGTTTCCTACCGGAGTTCCTGATCCCAATAAATATTCAACGGGTAATTCTGTTTGGGGTAGTACCGACAGAAATAGGATGAATGCCGGAGGCAAAGGCGGCAGGCCTTTAGATTATTCTACCGGCCGAATATTTGAAGGCGGAGGAGGTGGTGCGGGGCACGAGGACCAGAGCCTTGGAGGTGCGGGTGGTAACGGTGGCGGAATAATATTTATAACTGCATATGGAAGCATGTCTGGTAATGGGAGTATACATTCAAACGGCGGTGCGGGAGGAAATGATAATTCCACCAATACACTGGGTGATGGAATGGGCGGCGGTGGAAGTGGAGGAACTATTGTTGTAAGTTCAGCTACGAGTATATCGGGTATTAGTTTTGTCACCAATGGAGGCAGAGGCGGCTATCAATATATAACCAGTAATTATGAAAACGAAGGCCCTGGCGGAGGAGGTGGTGGCGGACATATTATTCTTCCTCATATGGCTGTCAGCACCACGGTAACGGGTGGAGCAAACGGACTTACGCTTTCACCACTTATGACTTTATTCCCTCCCGATGGAGCTACAAAAGGTGGGATTGGTGATGTTGCGAGTGACAGTGGACAAGGTTTTATAATAGTTTCTAAGAACGATACTATATGCAGTGGTAACCAAGCTACACTAATAGCCTCTTTGTCGGGCAACGTTCCACCCGGGACAACAATAGAATGGTACAATGTGGCTACAGGAGGTTCGAATGTGGGTTCGGGGAGTCCGTACACCACTCCTGCACTTAACAAAACTACCGTTTTTTGGGTATCAACCTGTCCGGGACTTGACCGCCAGCCTGATACTGTATTCGTTACGGTTTTGAACCCGGTTATCTCTTCAGTATATGACAGTATTTGTAAAGGTAGTTCTATATGGTTGATTGCAAAAGGCGGAACAAACTACTTATGGAGTAATAAACAGACCACAGATAGTATAGAAGTTAGCCCCTTAACTGATACTACATTTACACTTGTTGCGAGTAAAAAAACATGCATTAAAGATACCACATATAAGGTATACATATTGCAGCCTTTAACCGGAACTATAGCAGCAACACCTGATACGGTATGTCCACTTAATTTATCAGTAATTAAAGCTACAGCTACTGGCGGACATGCAACCTATAAATGGAGTAACGGAGGAATACATGACACCATAAAAGTAAAACCGGCTGTCACCACTACTTATACTGTTACTATGTATGGACAATGTGATACCCTAAGCAAAACTATTACGGTTAATGTAACACCTCCTGTGGCACCGCTTATTCACACATTAAGCGACAGTTTGTGTAAGGGTGATTCGGTATGGCTGGTTGGAACAGGTGGACTAACCTATTTATGGAGCACCAACCAAACTACAGACAGCATAAAAATTGCCCCTGTAACTAACACAACCTATACACTCACTGCTTTTGACGGTGCTTGTAATAAGGATACTACATTCACCATTTATGTGAGGTCTTTGGTAACAGCCAGCATTCATGCAACCCCGGATACGGTTTGTCCTATGGGTACATCCAATCTTGCTATTGCGGCCTTGGGCGGACACGCAAATTATAAGTGGAGCACAGGAGCCACAACATCATCCATACAGGTTAATAGTGCTGTTACTACAAAGTATATTGTAACAGTTTATGGGGTTTGCGATAGTATAAAAGATACTATTACGGTTAATGTCATTCCGCTTACAAAACCAGTAATAAGCGGTACACTCTCCAAATGTGCAGGCACCAGTGATACGCTGACCGTGACCGGTGGCAGTTTTTACCGTTGGGGTAACGGCTCTATAGGCAAAACCTATATTACCGGAGGCATATATGCCGATTCAACTATAACGGTAATCGCTTTCAATTCATTGGACTGTCCCGATACGGCCAGTTTCAAGATCAAAGCTATGCCTTTGCCTGTAATTACTATTACTGACACCAATTCCTGTCTAAAAAATCCTGTCACTATTCATGCAACAGTATCAGATACAGCGCAGGGGCCGTTTAGCTACCTGTGGTCACCCGGAGGTGCAACAAGCCAGAGTATAACGGTGCCTGATACGGGGCAATCTGTTACTGTAAAAGTTTCCAACGGTTGTGCTGTTACCGGAACAGTTACGTTAACCCCTGTAGTTCTTTCCCTAGCTGCTTGTTGCGACAAGATTATCTTGTTGGGTGATGATACTATTATAACCGCTCATAGTTTTGGGTCAGGTAAAATAACATCTTATTCCTGGTCTCCTAAAGTAACTTGCCTCAATCATTTGTGCGACTCTGTGAGTGTAGCGCCAACCGTTACTACAACATACACCGTAGTAGGAACTGATAGCCTCGGCTGCGAAATAGAAAGAGTAGTTACTATAGTGGTTGAAGATGTTTGCTTCAACTTTACTGTTCCGAACGTATTTACTCCAACTGATGCCGGTATATTAGGTTTAAATAACATATTTTACATTAAAACTCAAAACATAAATTCCTGGTCTATCTTTATTTATGACCGTTGGGGTGCGGAGATGTTTAAAAGTACTAATCCGGCCCAATACTGGACTGGTAAAACGGAAAGTGGAGGAGAGGCTCCTGCAGGAGTATATTACTATATAATAAAGGGCATTTGCGAGAATAATACCTATCAAAAAGATGGTTTTGTGCAGTTAATAAGGTAGCTACATACTCACAAATAAAAACGGCCTAAAACGGCATATTTTTGAATTTAGACCTTCCCAACGGTTCAACAATTGCTTTCGTTTCTTATTTTTGAAAATGTTTTAAGCACATTAATATCCCTTTATGAAACAAATCTATTTATTCTCTTTCCTTTTTTTATGTGTAACGGCATACGGACAACGTGGAAAAAATGGGGCGCTCACTGTTTCATCAACTATTGAAGTAAATGAATATACCACTCTTACAACCAATGCAGCAGTGGGTAATATATCAGTTACAGTAGCCAATAGTGCATTAAACTCCAATAAGCGTTTCAGTAAAAACCTTGCCCCAGGTGATTTGATTATGATTATTCAAATGCAGGGAGCCACTATTAAAGGTGCACCGGATAATAACAACAATCAAATTGCTACTCCCAATGATAGCACTTGGGGCGACATATTGAATTATAATAACTGCGGAAATAATGAAATAAGGGAGGTGTTATCGGTGCCTAACAGCACCACTATAAATCTTACTTGCCCGTTGGTTAATAATTATACCGCTACTGGCAAAGTGCAAGTTGTAAGGATTCCCCGCTATAACCAGTTAACAATAAATAACGGCGGTGAAATTACCTGCGATGCATGGGATAGTATGTCAGGAGGCATTATAGCAATAGAGGTTTTAGGCAATACCGTAATAAATACCGGGGGACAAATAAATGCGTATGCTGCCGGTTTTAGAGGAGGCGCCTTAATCAATAGCAACGCTATTCAATATAATATATCATACGTAGCATCTAATAACGCCAATGAATATGGGGCGTCCAAAGGAGAGGGTATAGCAGGCAACGGAACCGATTATAACCGGTTTGGCGGCAGTGTCTGTATGGGAGCCCCTGCTAATGGCGGCGGCGGCGGTGATTCATGGAATGCCGGTGGCGGCGGCGGCGCAAACGGAGGAAATATTGCCGGGTGGATAAATGGATTTGGTATTCCGGATACAAGTCAACCAGGATACAAAAGCGCATGGAAACAAGAATATTCATGGATGCCTTACTTTGTTGGAGCAGGAGGAGGACGTGGGGGTTATACATGGAGCGGTTCCGGGTTAGATCCTTTAACATCAGGGCCGGGTAATGCCGGATGGGCAGGAGATAATAGGAGATCGGTAGGAGGACGTGGAGGCAGACCCTTAGATTATTCCACCGGACGGTTATTTTTCGGCGGTGGCGGTGGTTCAGGAAGTGAAGACAACAGCCATGCCGGAAATGGCGGGAACGGCGGTGGAATGATATATCTTACAAGTTATGGAAAAGTATCCGGGAGTGGAATGATTCTATCTAACGGGCATAATGGGGTTTCTGATACAATAGCTCCTGGTGATGGCCCCGGTGGTGCAGGCGCAGGTGGAACTATAGTTGTTAATTCGGTCGGAAACATTACAGGTATAATTATACAAGCCAATGGTGGTAACGGAGGAGATCAAAAAAATACAGCCCCTGAAGGTGAAGGCCCGGGTGGTGGCGGAGGTGGTGGGTACATAGCAACATCGAATGGTGCTGCTGAAACAGTTAACGGAGGTGTTAATGGAGGTACCACAACATTTCCTACTTTTCCTGCAAATGGAGCTACCAAAGGCGGCCCCGGCGATACGGCCCACATAACAAATTTTATCATAATCACTAAAAACGATACTATATGCGAAAATACCACAGCCACTCTTACAGCAACTTTATTAGGTACGGTTCCACCGGGGACAATTATAGGCTGGTACGATTCTATTACAGGAGGTTCATTGCTTGGTTCCGGTGCAACTTTTACAACTCCGGTACTTACAAAAACCACTGTTTTTTATGTATCAACCTGTCCGGGCACCTATCGCCAACCGGATACTGTTTTTGTTAGAGGCTCTAATCCCGGTATTTCTCCAAATGATACTGTTTGCAAAGGCGATAGTGCTATATTAACAGCCAGTGGCGGTGGAACCTATTTATGGAATACCGGCCAAACAACAAACACCATAGAAGTTGTGCCATTTGCTACTACTACCTACGATGTTGCTATTTCAGGAGAATGTGGCAATGCAATTAAATCAGTTACCGTATTTGTATCTGTTCCTGTAAAGCCGCTAATTACAGGAGCTTTGTCAAGGTGTCCCGGTTTTGTAGATACACTTATCGCAAGTGGTGATAATTCTTACGTATGGAAGAACGGAACCCGGGGAAGTGAATATATCACCGGAGGGATTTATGCTGATTCAACCATAACGGTGATTGGATATACTTCTCATGGTTGCCCCGATACAAGTTCTTTTAAAATTACGTTTCATCCGGCTCCCAATGTAACCATCAGCGATACGAATACTTGTTATAGAAGCTCTGTTACGCTACATGCTAAAGTAAGCGGACCGGGGCCGTTTACATACTTATGGACACCCGGAGGAGCTTCAGATAGTAATATAGTTGTTCCGGATACAGGGCAGACCATTACGGTAACTGTTTCCAACGGTTGCAGTACAAGTCAGCAAGTTTCTCTTGTTCCTGTCATTCCTGTATTTAGTGCATGCTGTGATAAGATTATCTTGTTGGGAGATGATACAATTATGACCGTAAGCAGCCTTAAATCAAGTAAAATGAAATCTTATTCCTGGTCACCCGCCGTAAAATGTTTAAATCCATCTTGCGATTCGGTTAGTGTAAGTCCCAAGGTTACCACCACCTATACTGTTGTAGGAACTGACAGTGCAGGATGTGCAACAGAAAGAATTCTTACCATCTTTGTGGAGGATGCTTGTTTTGACTTTATAGTGCCTAATGTATTTACCCCTACAGAGGCAGGCATATTAGGCTTGAATAATTTGTTTTACATTCAAACACAAAATATAAATTCATGGTCAATTGATATCTATGACCGATGGGGTGTAGAAATGTTTAAAAGTACTAACCCGGCCCAATATTGGAATGGCAATACGGAAGGTGGAGGAGAAGCTCCTGCCGGAGTATATTATTATCTAATAAAGGGTACTTGCGAAAGCAATACATATCAAAAAGATGGCTTCGTACAGTTGATAAGGTAAAAGAAATCAGTAAGATTTCAGCCTGGCTTATTTCCCAATCTCGCCAGCTTCTTTTAAGCTGCTGATAGGGCCTTTCATAATACCGTCGGGCGAATTATTGATGAAATCAATAATATGCTGTTTTTCGGGCGATTGGGGTATTTCGTGCTCGATTACTTTAAGTGCCGTAGCTATGCTAGTACCTTTTACATATAACAAGCGATAAGTATCTTCAATATTTTTGATGGTTTCTGGCTTGAACCCGCGTCTTGTCATACCTATAACATTTACCCCAATATAAGACAATGGATCCCTGGCTGCTTTCACATAGGGCGGTACATTTTTCCTAACTTTTGAGCTGCCCGCCACGAAAGCATGAGCACCAATATGTATAAACTGCTGAACCATGGAGTATCCTTCCATAATTACATGATCTTCGATATCCACATGGCCTGCCAATCCGCTGTATCCTGAAAGGATTACATGGTTGCCAATAACACAGTCGTGGGCTATGTGCACGTAATTCATGATAAGGCAATTGCTGCCAATCACGGTTTTCCAGTTTTCTTTAGTACCGCGGTGTATGGTACAATATTCACGGATAACGGTATTATCGCCTATTTCAGTGGTGGTATCTTCTCCTGCAAATTTTAAATCTTGCGGCACGGCACTGATAACAGCCCCGGGAAAGATGCTGCAATTTTTACCAATACGTGCCCCGGGCATAATAACTGCATGGCTTTGAATATGCGTACCGGCACCTATTTTAACGTTATCATGAATAACAACAAAGGCTTCAATGGTTACATTTTCACCAATTTCAGCATTTTTATGTATTTGTGCAAGTGGGGATATCATCTCCTTCAATTCTGCTTTACTTTTTCAGATTTTTTATCAATAGAAGCTCCATTGGGTTCTTTTACTCGCACTATTTGTGCCATCATTTCTGCTTCTGTAGCAATTTTGTCGCCTACATAAGCCGTACCTTTCATGTGGAATATACCGCGTCGTACGGCTTCCATCAATTCCAGGTGAAATACAAGGGTATCGCCTGGTACTACCTGATTGCGGAATCGTACGTTATCTATCTTCATAAAAAAGGTAAGATAGTTTTCAGGATCAGGAACGGTTTTAAGGGCCAGTATTCCTCCCGTTTGAGCCATAGCTTCTATTTGTAACACACCCGGCATAATGGGGTTTCCGGGGAAGTGCCCACGAAAGAAATCTTCGTTCATAGTCACATTTTTCACACCAACCACATGGGTGCTGCTTAGTTCAAGTATCTTATCTACCAATAGGAAAGGAGGACGGTGTGGCAGCAGATTCATTATTTCAGTAATCCCGATAATGGGTGTACCATTCGGGTTATACTTCAATCCTTTTTTGAAGCGGTCTTTTTTAGCAGCTTCTTTTAATTTTTTAGCAAATGCCACATTACCCGAATGTCCGGGGCGGGCTGCCAATATATGCGCTTTTATAGGCATTCCAACCAATGCAAGGTCACCTACCATATCCAATAACTTATGGCGGGCAGGTTCGTTGTAAAAGTTGAGTTTGGTATTATTGAGTATCCCGGGATATTTAACTTCTATTTCGCTACTCTTCTTATGGAACACTTTAGCCAAATATTCCATAGTTTCCTTGGGTACCTCCCTGTCGACTAATACAATGGCATTGTCAAAGTCACCACCTTTAATCAGGTTGTGCTTGAGCAGCAATTCTAATTCATGTAAAAATACAAAAGTGCGACAAGCTGCTACTTCTTCTTTAAACTGTTGGACATTATAGATAGTAGCGTGTTGGGTACCAAGGATAGGGGAGTTATAATCAACCATCACCGTAAGTCTGAAGGTTTCCTGTGGAACGGCAAGCATTTCAATATGGCCGTTCGGGTCTTCATAGGTAAGGTTATCTTTCAGTTCAAAATATACCCTGGTAGCGTCTTGTTCTTCTATTCCGGCTTTTTCCAATGCTTCTACAAAAGGCATTGAACTACCATTCATAATAGGTATTTCAGGGCCATTCACTTCAATCAGGCAATTGTCGATTTCCAAGCCTACAAGGGCGGCCAACAGGTGTTCGGTAGTAGCTATTTTAGCCCCATTTTTTTCAAGGGTAGTGCCACGTTCTGTGTCGGTTACGTTATCTACGTCCGCATCGATGATAGGTTCTCCCGGTAAGTCAATGCGTTTAAACTTATACCAGTGGTTAGCCGGGGCAGGTTTAAAAGTTACAGTAGATTCGATTCCGGTATGGAGTCCCTTTCCTTTAAGGCTTACCGGATTCTTAATAGTGCGTTGTTTTTCACTCATGTTTAAGGCTATTAGCTGATAGCTATTAGCTATTGGCTTTTTTTAACGGTGCAATAATAGTTTTTTTTATCGGAACTTTACTTGGAAATTGTAAGGCTTTCTATTTTCGATTCCAGTTCTTGTATGCGTTGGCTTAGTTCGGGTAGTTTTCTGAAAATGACATAAGCCTTTTTATAATCAAAGTGGTCGAAGGAGGGAGAGCCTTGTACCGCGGTGTCGTCAGGCACATTAGAACCTACGCCTGATTGGGCGGCTATTTTAACCCGGTTACCAATGGTTAAATGGCCAGCAATGCCAACCTGGCCTCCAATCATGCAGTCGCGGCCTATTTTGGAAGACCCGGCCACACCTGTTTGGGCTGCAATTACCGTATTTTCTCCAATTTCCACATTATGGCCTATTTGAATAAGGTTATCCAGCTTCACACCTTTGTGTACAATAGTAGAACCCATAGTAGCCCGGTCGATAGTGGTGTTAGAGCCAATTTCCACATGGTTCCCAATAATCACATTGCCTACCTGCGGCATTTTGCGATAGTTGTTTTCATCATTGGGTACAAATCCGAAGCCATCGGAGCCTATAACTACGCCCGAATGAAAGGTGCAGTTATCTCCAATTACCGAATCGTTGTATATTTTAACGCCTGAATAAAGAATGCAATTCTTCCCGATGATGCAATTTTCAGCTATATAAACATTGGGATATATGCGCACTCCTTCAGCAATATTAGTGCCTTCGCCTATGTAGGTAAATGAACCTATATAAACGTCTTTTGCCAACGTGGCTTTAGGCGATACATGGGCATATTCCTCAATTCCTGTTTTAGCAAATTGCTGACTATGGTAGGCTTCCATCAATATACTAAACGCCTGGCGCGAGTCCTTTACTTTAATAAGGGTAGCTGTTTCCGGCTTTTCGTCCGTTATTCCATCACTTATTATAATTATAGATGCGCCCGTAGTTTTAAGGAACGGTAAATATTTGGGATGCGACAGAAACGTAAGCGAACCTTGCGTAGCTTCTTCAATCTTAGCTAATTTGCTTACTTTAACAGAGCCATCACCCTCAACCTTCCCATTGATTAACTGCGCTATTTGATGAGCGGTAAATTCCATGCTGCAAA
>Ga0207038_10025_pt1 | contig 43288 bp, 38 predicted proteins | sample Alteio_BWMinCont_76_FD_153285 | JGI IMG/M metagenome (GOLD analysis project Ga0207038, IMG submission 153285) | Enriched cells from forest soil in Barre Woods Harvard Forest LTER site, Petersham, Massachusetts, United States -... | ecosystem: Environmental > Terrestrial > Soil > Temperate forest >...
CCCAACAATTCAAATCTCAGCATCGATATATAAAATAGTTTATCAACTGCTGCCAAAGTGGTGGCCAAAAATCGCCAAAAGGAATATGATGGTAACGGGTGCTGCGGCTGGTTTGGCAGCGGCCTTTAATACGCCATTAGGCGGAATCGTATTTGCCATTGAGGAATTAACAAAAACACATTTCAGCTATTATAAAACGGCAATTTTTTCGTCAGTAATTATTGCAGGCTTATCTGCTGAAGCCTTATTGGGGCCGTATTTATACCTGGGTTATCCAAAACTGGATGGCCTTTCAGCGTCTATCTTTTTTGGCGTGGCATTGGTGGCGATGATCGCCGGCCTTGCGGGGAGCGGTATGTCAAAACTTATACTTTTTATATTTAAGCTTAAAGCAAGGTTTAAGTTTCAATATCAGCATATAATTTATGTGGTAGGCTGTGCCCTTGCTATGGTTTTTTTGGCGGTTTTTGTAAATAAAGATGTTTTAGGTTCCGGTAAGGATATTATGCAAACAACGTTGTTTACCTCTCATAAGTACGTATCATGGTATACGCCTTTGCTCAGGATAGGCGGCCCGTTATTCTCGTTCACAACCGGAGCCGCAGGCGGTATTTTCGCCCCGGCGCTTGGGGCCGGCGCAAGCATAGGGTCGTTGGTGGCCGGTTGGTTTAATGTATCGGACATTGATACCAATATGCTTATCCTATCCGGGATGGTTGGCTTTTTAACAGGGGTCACCCGTTCGCCATTTACTTCGGTAATACTGGTGCTGGAAATGACCGACCGCCATAATGTAATATTCCACCTGATACTGGCAGGAATGATTGCCAGCCTGGTATCAATTCTCGTAGACAAGCATTCGCTTTATGATCATTTGAAAGTGCAGTATATTAAGGATTTGAATACCACGGAAGGTGATGAAATGACAGAACAAGTTATTGACTAAAACGAATGGTTCAAATTTTCACAAACATTATTTGTGAAATTCAAACCCATTCGTGAAAATTTGTGCTTGTTAAATTCGTTGCTATTTAATAAACAACAACTCCCTGAATTTAGGCAGTGGCCATAATGAATCGTCCACCAGTTGTTCCAGTTTATCAGCATGGTAGCGGATGGCCTGGAAAAATGGTTTTACTTTTTCATCATATTCAATAGCTTTGTCGCGCGAGTCTTCAATTTTATTGGCTTTTTTACGTTCATCAACCATTGCTTCAATATCTTCTTTTATATGGTTAATGTGTTCAGCAATTTTATTGATAATATCTAACTGTGCTTTATAAGTGTCCTCGCTCAATCCAATACTCTTTAAACCTTTAACGTTTTCAACCAGCTTGGTTTGATAATCGATGGCAGCCGGTAAAATAATGTTAATGCCAAGCTCCCCAATAACACGGGCTTCAATTTGCAGCTTTTTATAAAAACTCTCTAATAAAATTTCATGGCGGGCATGGGCCTCCCGTTCAGTAAATACCCCGGTTTCAGCAAAAAGCAAACTCGTCTTATCTGACAAAAATGCGTCAAGGGCCTTCGGAGTAGTTTTTATATTCGGCAAACCTCTTATTGCTGCCTCTTTTTCCCACTCCTCACTATAGCCATTGCCTTCAAAACGTATATTTTTCGATTCCTTAATATACTTCTTGATCATAATCAGTAGCGCTACATCTTTTTTTTCGCCTTTTTTTATCAGTTTATCAACATCATATTTAAACTTTCTCAGCTGATCGGCTACGATCAGGTTCAATATGGTCATCGGGCTTGCTGAATTTTGTGAGGACCCAACAGCGCGTAACTCGAATTTGTTGCCGGTAAAAGCAAATGGCGATGTACGGTTACGGTCGGTGTTATCTTTTAGTATCTGCGGGATTTTCGGAATGCCCTGCCATAATAAAGCGTCGTCTTTTATTTTTTTGCTGATCCTTGATGTTTCTATCTCATCAAGCACATCACTAAGCTGGGTGCCTAAAAATATAGATATTATAGCTGGCGGAGCTTCATTGGCGCCCAAACGATGGTCATTATTAACTGAAGCAATAGATGCCCTTAGCAAATCGGCATGCTCGTAAACAGCCTTTATAGTATTTACAAAAAAGGCGAGGAACATTAAGTTATTTTTGGGCGTTTTACCAGGTGACAATAAATTTTTCCCGGTATTGGTAATCATCGACCAGTTATTATGCTTCCCGGAGCCATTAATACCCGCGTATGGTTTTTCGTGCAGTAATACTTTAAAATTATGGCGTTTTGCTATCCTGTCCATCAGGTCCATCAATAACTGGTTATGATCTATGGCCAGGTTTATCTCTTCATAAATAGGGGCACATTCAAATTGCGATGGCGCTACTTCATTATGGCGGGTTTTTAAGGGGATGCCTAATAATAAGGCCTCCGTTTCCATATCCTGCATAAAAGCATATACCCGTTCAGGTATCGACCCGAAATAATGGTCTTCCAGCTGCTGGTTTTTTGCAGACATGTGCCCAAAAAGCGTGCGGCCGGTTAAATACAGATCGGGGCGGGCATTAAATAAGGCAATATCAACCAAAAAATATTCCTGTTCAATACCTAATGAGGCGTTAACTTTTTCAATGCTCTTATCAAAATAATGGCAAACATCTACAGCCGCTTTATCCAAAGCGCTCAAGGCCTTTAATAAAGGCACCTTATAATCAAGCGCCTCGCCGGTATAGGAAACAAAAACAGTAGGGATACAAAGCGTGCGCGCCATAATAAACGCAGGGGACGATGGGTCCCATGCCGTATATCCGCGTGCTTCAAATGTATTGCGTATACCGCCGCTCGGGAAGCTCGACGCATCAGGCTCCTGTTGCGCCAGCGCATCGCCCGAGAATTTCTCTATGGCACCCCCATCTGGGGTGGGCTCAAAAAAAGCGTCGTGCTTTTCGGCGGTTGTACCCGTAAGCGGTTGAAACCAATGCGTATAATGTGTGGCCCCTTTGCCCATTGCCCACGACCGCATGGCCGAAGCAACCTGCTCGGCAAGGTCACGCGGGATTGGCTCCCCCTTTTCAATAGAATTAACTATGCCCTGGAACGCTTCCGTTGAAAGATATTCTTTCATTTTCTTTTTATCGAAAACATTAGCGGCAAAGAAGTCTGAAATTTTTGGAGAAGGTATTTTAACCTCCGGGATCGACCGGGTTAAAACTGCCTGTAGTGCCTGGAATCGGATATTAGCCATCAACTTAAAGTTTAAATAAAGGTTGGAGACCAAAATAAGAACTATACTTTATATTATGTACAATTTTTAAAGAATATAAGAAAAATGTTAATTTTTTTATAAAACAGGTGTGAAATTGGCGATAAAAATAAGTTTTAAGTATAAATTATCTACTAAAAGTAGTTTTTAGCCTTGAATGGAATCATTTTTTTACAAATTTTGATAGATTTTATTTGTTTTAAACTAATAAAATTAAATAATTAACTGAAAATCTTTATAAAATCACTGTTGTTGTTTTTTGTATTGTGAAATACTCAAAAAATTGCCTGTATTTTTGTGTATTTTTATTATATTTATAAAAATTGTGTTTTTAATGTTAATTTATTTGTCAGAAATTTGTTTTTGTTAAAATTCATCCATAATTTCAGGGAATAATTTATAAAAAGTATATAATTATTAAATTTTTGATAAAAAAATACAAAGAATAAGCAAAAATTCATTAAGCAATGCAAAACCACTAAATAACAATCATATCAATCAAACTAAATTAAACTAAACAAACAAACAATGAAAGTAATCTCTACAAAGTTCAACTTGCTCAGTTCAGTCCGACAACTGACACGTGAAAAATGGGCGCTGGGTGCGACCATTTTGGCGGGAAAAATGATAGGCCTTGGCCTTATCGTAATGGCCATTATGACCGTTCCCGGATTATTTGGTACATCTGCACATGCAGCAGTTGCTGCTAAAGCTGATACATCAGCACTTGAGCGGTCTTTACTCACCACAGCAACAAATTCGATAAATGCAATTAACACAACCTGGACGCTGGTTGCTGCTTTTTTGGTATTTGCCATGCAGGCAGGTTTTGTGATGCTGGAAGTTGGCTTTGCGCGTAAACGCGAAACAGTAAACGTTTTGATGGAATGTATTTTTGATACTTGCCTTTGCGGTATTTTATTTTACGCCATTGGTTACGCGTTTATGTTTAGCTACGGTAATGGTTTTATAGGCTACCACTGGTTTTTCTTACAGGGCACCACTGGGGCGCCGTTTACAGGTGCGCCACTTAACCCAGGCGATACTTACCTTGCCACAGGTGTTCCTATCATAGCACACTGGATATTCCAATACGCTTTTGCTGATACTTGCTCAACTGTAGTTTCTGGAGCGATGATCGGTCGTACAGGTTTCCGCGGAGATATTCTTTACAGTATAGGTATTACAGGTTTCATTTACCCAATAATTGGCCACTGGGCCTGGGGACCTGATGGCTGGTTAGCTTTAATGGGTTCAGCAGGACACTTCTATACAAGCTTAGGCCAGGGCTTCCGTGATTTTGCCGGATCAACAGTAGTACACACTATCGGGGGTATGGCTTCGTTAGCGGGCGCTATTGTATTAGGGCCGCGTATCGGTCGTATTTTTGCACGGGATGGCGGCGGTATGCCACCTGCTCATAACTTACCAATGGCTGCTGTAGGCGGGTTTATACTTTGGTTTGGCTGGTACGGTTTTAACCCGGGCAGCTCGCTTTCGGCAATGGACTCGATAGGTATTGGCCGTATTGCTACCAATACAACGCTTGCAGCTTGCGGCGGTGGTTTTACTGCTATGATGGCCGGCTTATGGTGGGGTTCAACCAAAGGTAAATTCGATTTAGGTTTCACCATTAATGGTTTCCTTGCAGGCTTAGTGGCAATTACCTGCCCTTGTTATTGGGTTAGCCCGCTTGGCGCAACTATATTAGGTGGCGTAGCCGGTTTCGTTGTATTTGGCGGCGTTAAAATATTAGAATATTTACGTATTGACGACCCTATCGGTGCTGTTCCGGTACACGGTTTTGCGGGCATATGGGGAACGCTTTCATTAGGCCTGTTTGCTACCGGCCAGTTCGGTGTTACCGGCCCAACCGGTGCTGATAACACAGCCCCTAATATTGTAAAAGGTTTATTTTACGGTGGCGATGCCAGCGTATTAAAAGCACAGGCATTAGGTACTTTCACCATCGCAATATCTGTTTTTGTGGTAACCTGGATAATGATGAAGCTGATAATGTTATTGCCTCATCCATGGAAGCTGCGTGTTGAAGCAAAAGGCGAAACAGGCCCCGGAGGTTTGGATATGTTCGACCACGGCGCTTCAGCTTATGATTACGAAGACGGCGGCGATGTTAGCTTAAGCGGCTTATTCGAAAAAGACTCAAAAGTAACTGCCTGATAAGCAATTAATATATACCCTTGTGTGGTTGGTTAGTTTATTCAAAAATTACCACCCATTGTAACCAACTGCACAAGGGTTTCTTTACTAACAATAAATTTTACTTATAAACTTGCCTGACTAAGCTTAATATGGTCAGGACAGGGGGCTTTTGTGCCTTTATTTTGTCAATCAATCAAACCAAACTATTAATAAACAATCTTTCAATCAAATCATTATCATGAACAAAAAACTTTTACTTTTAATATTTGCAGTATCAGCATTTTGCTTATCCTCACAAGCGCAGGATACGATCAAGACCACAGGCGATGCTCCCCTTGTACTTAGCGGCTCGGTAGATACCTATTTTAAAACCGACTTTTCGGGCCATGGCAATATACCCACATCTTTTGCCAATGAAAATAGCTCAATCTCTATTGGGATGATCGATCTTGGTTTAAAAAAATCAGTTGGTAAAGCATCATTTGTTGGTGAGTTATCATTCGGGCCACGCGGACAGGAGCAATCTTTACCGGATGGTTCAAACAAAGCCGACCCTATTTATACCCCGGGTGTTTCAAGCTACCACATCCAGAACTTGTATGTATCATATAATGTAACGGATAAATTTAACCTTACAGGTGGTTATATGTCAACCTTTATAGGATACGAAGTTATCAGCCCTGCTGCCAACTTTAACTATTCTACTTCGTACCTGTTCACCAATGGCCCGTTCCAGAATGCAGGTTTCAAAGCAACCTATACTTTCTCGGATAAAGTTAGCTTAATGGCCGGTATCTTTAATGATTACTGGAATACTTACCAATCATTAGGCGGAAGAGTGAATACATTTGGTGCACAATTAACTGTTACGCCTGTAAAAAACTGGACTGCTTATCTTAACGTTGCTGCCGGCCCGCAATCAGGAACGGAATTTGACCTTACAACTGCCTATCAAATTACAACCGCCTTTAAATTAGGCTTAAACTATGCTGACTTTTCAGCGCCAACAGGATTAAGCGGAGGCTTTTCCGGCGTTGCATTATATCCACAGTTAGCCGTGTCAAAAGTGGTTACTTTAGGCCTTAGGGGTGAATATTTCACTACCAAAACCGGAACATGGACAACTACCGCCGGCCCTGCCCCTGGTGACTCAGTTACCGGCCTGACTGCTACAGCGAATATCAAAACTGGCCCGTTAACACTGATCCCTGAGATCAGGCTTGATAACAGCTCGAAAAATACAATGTTTACTGATGGCGGCGGCTTGCCTACAAGCTCAGCTACACAGTTTGTATTGGCTGCTGTTTACGCATTCTAAAAGCGGGCCAAAAATTTTATTTAAAAGCCGTTGCCGATTTATCGGGAGCGGCTTTTATCTTTATGGCATGAAAATAACTATAGTCGCTTTAATTTGCATCCTGTTTGGTAAAGTCACCTTCGCCCAGCAAGACCTGTTATCATTTGATGAACATAATAAATACATCTATTACCAGGTAGCAGATGTACCTGGGCTGTCAGTTGATACATTGCATACCCGCGGAATAAATTTTTTAAAAGCATACTATCCTAAAATAAAGCTTAAACCGGTGGCTGACGGGAAAAATATCGCGGCAGAAGGGAAGTTTTTATCTTATGGCGGTACTTCAGTTTTGAAGCATGAAAAAGGGGAGGTAACCTTTACGCTAAATATTGAATTTAAAGATCAAAAATATCGCTTCTGGCTAACCGACTTTGTTTTTACGCCCTATCAGCGCGACAGATACGGGAATTTTGTGCCGCAACAGGGCATTGATATCCCATTAGAAAATGCCGCATCGAAATTTGAAAAAAAAGATGTTGATGCTTACCTGGACGAGACAGGGGCCTTTTGCAAACAATTTGGCGATAGGTTGAAACAATTTATATTAAATGTGCCAAAAAAAGAAGAAGTTGTTAAAAAAGTAGTGACTGATAAGTGGTAAACGTAAATACACAATGTTGCATTTATTGATAAATTATTAAGAAACAGCCCTTTCGATTGTAAAATACACAATGTTGCATTTCGTTGATTGAAATAATGCTAAATGTTACAATGTTGCAATAAAACAGCAATATTAAATATGTTGATGGCGTTATAAAGTAAAATTTAATTTCAATCAACATGCTTATCTCAAAATTTGATTTGTACAAGCCCGAGTGGCTCGAGCTTGTATTCGACGACCGTAACAAAGAGTACGGCGCTTATGAACTTCGGCAGCACTATGCCAAAAACATGATTGTGGCCATGGGTATTACTTTCTTTTGCATAAGTTTATTATGCGGGGCGAGTATAATATTCAGGGCGGCTCCGCGTGATGTAGTGACACCGGTATCAATTGATCCAACGATAAAAATTTTACCTCCGCCGGTTGCGCCTATTAAACATCCGGATCCGCCAAAACCGCTAAGGGCAACACCTCCGACGCATCCAATAGCTACCATAAAAGATCCGCCGCCGGTTGTTGTAGATGACCAACACGCAGTGAAACCAATTGTAAACGACAAAATACAAGGCGCCATTGGCCCTGTAGATATCAAAGGCCCGGCTGGCCCGCCCAGTACGCTACCAGATCCGAATCCAGGAACAAGTGCAGCGCCAGGGCCCGATGAAACAATACATAGCATTGGCGGTCTTGATGTTATGCCGGAACCCGTTGGCGGAGAGAAAGCATGGGCTAAGTTTTTAAATAAAAACTTAAGGTTTCCGTACGCAGCCCAGGAAGAAGGCGTTAGCGGCAGGGTTATATTGAGTTTTGTTATTGAAAAAGATGGAAGTTTATCAAACATAACAATAGAACGCCAGGCCGGTCATGGCTTTGATGAAGAAGCGTTGCGCGTGCTGAAAATAGCAAAAGCCTGGAAACCGGGTATGCAAAACGGCCAGCCGGTAAGGGTTAGGTATGATATTCCTATTAATTTCCAGTTGTCTTCGGATAATAACTGAGGTGATAGGATTTGTGAATGAAGGTTAGTGGTTAGTTTGGCAGAGCTAACCCTAACCTTTAATTATTTATAAACGTGTTTGAGAAAAACTAAAGCTAACCTTTCACCTTTACCCTTTCACCTTTCACCTTTTTTCGTAATTTTGTGCTTCCTTTCAAAATAAAAAATAACACATTGGAGCACCAGGAATTAACCACCGTTGAAACCGCCAAAGACCTTGGTTTACTACCCGAAGAATTTGACAGAATAAAAGAAATATTAGGGCGCGTGCCCAACTTTACCGAGCTTTCCATCTTTTCGGTAATGTGGAGCGAACACTGCTCGTACAAAAATTCCATCACCTGGCTAAAAACTTTGCCAAAGGATGGTCCGCGTATGCTGGCCAAAGCAGGTGAAGAAAATGCCGGCCTGGTTGACCTTGGCGGCGGCATAGGCTGCGCTTTTAAAATAGAATCGCATAACCACCCTTCGGCGCTTGAGCCTTACCAGGGTGCGGCAACCGGCGTTGGCGGTATAAACCGCGACATATTTACCATGGGTGCAAGGCCCATTGCGCAGTTAAATTCTCTCCGCTTTGGCGATCTTAGCCTCGACCGTACCAAATGGCTGATAAAAGGCGTAGTTAAAGGCATCAGTCACTATGGCAATGCCTTTGGCATACCTACTGTTGGCGGCGAATTGTTTTTTGATGAATGTTATAATGTTAACCCGCTGGTAAACGCTTTTTCGGCAGGCATTGTAAAAGCTGGCGAAACAGTGTCCGCAACCTCATATGGCGTTGGCAATCCGGTTTATATTGTAGGGTCGGCAACAGGCAAGGATGGTATCCATGGGGCTGCTTTTGCATCCAAGGATATTACCGAAGATTCTGTTAATGACCTTCCTGCCGTACAGGTTGGCGACCCATTCCAGGAAAAACTATTGCTGGAAGCAACATTAGAGGTTATAAAAACCGGCGCTGTTGTTGGTATGCAGGATATGGGCGCTGCCGGTATCATCTGCTCCAATTCTGAAATGTCGGCGAAGGGGGAACACGGGATGGTGATCTGGCTGGATAAAGTGCCTATGCGCCAGGAACACATGAAGCCGTATGAGATATTGTTGTCCGAATCACAGGAACGTATGCTCATAGTGGTTTTTAAAGGTCGTGAAAAAGAAGTTGAAGCCGTATTTGATAAATGGGATTTGAATTGTGCCATAATAGGGGAAGTGACCGACACCAAACGCCTTGAATATTATATGAATGGCGAACTGGTTGCCGATGTACCAGCCGATGATTTGGTTTTAGGTGGTGGCGCACCAATATATGAGCGCGAGTACCACGAACCGGCATATTTTCAAAAAAATCAGCAATTCAAAATAGAAGATGTAGCTGAACCCGCCGATCTGATCGTTGTTGCTGAGCATCTGATAGGCCATCCAAATATCGCCTCTAAAAGGTGGGTAACTGATCAATATGATTCCATGATCGGCACCTCAACCATGACCACCAATCGCCCCAGTGATGCAGCTGTGGTTGCGGTTAAAGATACCGATAAGGCTATAGTTATAACCGTTGATTGTCAATCGCGCTATGTATATGCCGACCCGCAAAAGGGTACTGCCATAGCCGTTGCCGAAGCAGCCCGCAACATTACTTGCGCCGGCGGAGAGCCAGTGGCTATAACCAATTGCCTTAATTTTGGCAACCCATACAAACCCGAAGTTTACTGGCAATTTGTAGGCGCCATAAAAGGCATGGGCGAAGCGTGCCGCAAATTTGAGACACCTGTTACCGGCGGTAACGTGAGCTTTTATAACCAATCATCAGATGAAGGCCCGGTGTTCCCGACGCCAACCATTGGCATGCTGGGTGTAATGGACGATCTGTCGAACATAATGACCTCTGATTTTAAAAACCCAGGTGACCTGGTTTATTTGATTGGTGAATCTGTTAATGATATTGCATCATCGCAATACCTTGCATCCTACCATAAAATCGTCAGTGCCCCAGCACCTCATTTTGATTTGGATAAGGAATACGCCATGCACCAGGTGGTAAAACAGCTGATAAAACATAAAGTGATACAATCCGCCCATGATGTTTCGGATGGTGGTTTGTATGTTACCTTAGTTGAATCGGCGTTGCCAAATGGTTTGGGATTTGAAATAGAAACCGATGATGCCATCCGTAAAGATGCTTTCCTTTTCGGCGAGGCACAGGGTAGGGTAGTAATAAGTATTGCGCCCCATGACCAGGAACGTTTTATTGAAATGATGGCCACCAGCGAAATCGATTTTAGTTTATTAGGCACTGTAACCAACGGCTTTTTAAATGTAGATGAACAATTGTTCGGCCATATCACCGATATAAAAATGGTTTATAATAATGTGCTACATGAAATTTTAGGGGCGTAAGATAGAGTACAAAATCGAAAGTTTTTCGTTCCATCGGGACGTCTGGTTGGTTGAAAAAACACAGCCGCGCCTTCTCGTTCCGTAGGAACGATTGGTGCGGTGCGTATGAATAACGATATTTAACCTAAATTCTATGTCAAACAGTTATACTCAAATCCACATTCAGTTTGTATTTGCTGTAAAATACCGGGCTGCACTCATCAACAATGAATGGAAAGAAAGGCTGCATCAATATATTACCGGCATCTTTCAGGAAAATAAACATAAAATGCTTCAAATTAATAGCATGCCTGATCATATCCATATTTTTATCGGGATGAGGCCTCATCAATCCATATTCTCGCTGATTCAAAACGTAAAAACAGAAAGTAGCAAATGGATCAAAGATCAAAAATTTTGTAATCAACCATTTGCATGGCAGGAAGGATATGGCGCTTTTTCTTATTCAAAAAACCAGGTGCCTGATGTGGTGCGCTATGTTAAAAATCAACCTGAACACCATAAAAAAATGACATTCCTTGATGAATATAGGAAATTACTGACCTTGTTCGATATTGAATGGGATGAGCGGTGTATCTTTAAAGAGCTGGAATAGCGCGGACACCAGGCGTTCCTACGGAACGCGTATACTTGGCGGCTATTTTCTACCAACCAGATGTTCCGTAGGAACATGGGCATTTTTTAAATATCAAGGTTTTTCATTCCATCGGAACGATTGGGCGGCATGAAAAATGCACCCCCTTATTTTTTCGTTCCATCGGAACGACTGGTTGGTAGCAAACCACATCGAAATTTTTCGTTCCATCGGAACGATTGGTGCCAGACCGATATGTTATATTTCCGTTTCGTGAACCCTTGTTATGGAATTAATATCTTTAAATTTGTGTAATGGAAAAATATCTTGTAGTAATAGAAAAAGCAAAAGGTAATTATTCGGCATTTTCGCCGGATGTGTGGGGATGTGTAGCTACAGGTAAAACAGTTGAAGAAACAGTTTCGCAGATTAAGGAGGCGTTGCAGCTACACCTTGAAACAATGACAAATGATGGGGAAGAGATGCCTAAAGCAAAAGGCATTAGTCAGCACATTTCAGATGGCGTATTTAAGGAAGGTGAAATTGCGGACGAATATTTTATAACCGAAGTTGAAATTGCTGTCCCTCAGCATGCTTAAACTAAACCGCGTACACCACATCGCCATTATCTGCTCTGATTATCAAAAGTCAAAGCATTTTTATAGCGAGATACTCGGTTTGAAAATAATAAACGAGGTTTATCGCGAAGCGAGACAATCATACAAGCTCGACCTGGAAGTGGGCAACCAATACCAGGTCGAGCTTTTTTCATTCCCAGGCCCACCCGAAAGGCCGTCAAGGCCTGAAGCCGCCGGGTTACGTCATTTGGCTTTTGAAGTAGACAATATTGATGAGGCAGTAAGCCACATGCACGCAGCCGGTGTATCTGTTGAGCCTGTAAGGGTTGATGAATTTACCGGCAAACGCTTTACCTTCTTTGCTGATCCGGACGGTTTGCCTGTTGAGTTTTATGAGAAATAGGCCCCCTCTAAATGCCCCGGGTAGGGGAGACTTTAAAATGCTCTTTACCCCTCATCCTCCAAATCGTCCGTTATTTGTTTAAGTTCAGTAATGTACTTGCCGTATTGTGTGCGTACATGATGGTTAATACATATATAAGTTATGATGAACGAGATCAATATTATTGCAAACGCGATGGGTAAATTCCAGGGGGAGTTAAAAATATTCGAGGCCAAAAGGTAATGCATAAACCCTATTCCGTTATTACCGCACAATAATATAAAAGATATCAATACAGCTAAGGGCGTAACACAAAAATTATAGGTTTTGTAAATTTCTGCATTAAGCTCCAATTCGTAGGTAACCTTACGAATGCTATTCGCCATATTTAGATCATAACGGCTGATCGATTTGTAGAAAACGTAAAACCGGAAAAAGTAAAAGCAGTTCAGTATAATTATTACAAACATAAAAATGCTTGCAACATTGAAAAATAATGTGGACTGCACGCCATAAAACATTAAGGCGGTAAACATACTGTAGGATACCAGCACAGCAATAAATTCGGTCTTCATGTTTCTTCGGATCCTGGCAACAACCGATAACGTTTTTCCGGGTACAACGGTGCCAACCGGGATATCCATCCCTTTAGGCGCTTCATCTTTCCAGGCGCCTTTTAAATCATCTATATTCATAATTCATTTGTTTAATTATTTCTTTCAATTTGTTTTTTATGCGGTTTAACCTGACGCGGACGTTTCCTTCGGAAATACCAAGATTACCTGCAATTTCTTCGTAAGCCACATCCTCCATGTACAGGTATATTAAAGCTTTTTCCACTTTATTTAATTGCTGCACGGCTTTATAAAATACAGCCAGTTGTTCTTCCTTTTCTCCGGCAGGTGAATGTTCTTCGTCCCGGTCAAAATTTACGGGCAGTTGCTCGCTGTCGGGCCTGCGTTTTTGTTTTCTGAAAAACACGATTGCGGTATTAAGCGCCACCCTGTACATCCACGTGCTGAATTTACTGTCACCTCTGAACGAATCGAAAGCCAGCCATAGCTGCAGTGTCATTTCCTGTATTAGGTCATCACGGTCTTCGGGATCATCCTGGTAAATTTTGGATATTTTAAACAGGATACCCTTGTTTTCTCCTATCAGCTGCAGAAAGTGGGTTTCTTTATTCTCCATGTTTAAAAATCATTGTATTCGTTATTGCTTTAATACTCAATAGGTATCAGCCTTTAAAATTTGTTACAGCGATATTGTAAGTTAATTATTTATATTAGTACGATGACCATCCGCTACTTAATAGCGCCGGAATTAATTTCAACCAACGGGATAAACCAGCAATTATGAGAACTATAAAAACCATTGTCGTACTATCTGCAATATTTTTATTGACAGCCAATTTAAAGGCGCAGGATAGGTACCAGGCCACATGGGAGTCTTTATCAAAATATAAAATACCAGATTGGTTCCGCGATGCTAAGTTTGGCATATTTATCCATTGGGGAGTGTATTCGGTACCGGCCTATGGTTCTGAATGGTACCCGCGACTGATGTACCAGGTAGGTTCGGACGAATACAAACATCATATTGCAACTTATGGTCCGCAAAGCAAATTTGGCTATAAAGATTTTATCCCGATGTTTAAAGCCGAAAAGTTTGATCCTGCGGCATGGGTGGCCTTGTTTAAAAAAGCCGGCGCCAAATATGTAGTGCCGGTCGCCGAGCATCACGACGGCTTTGCCATGTATAAAACTTCGCTATCCAAATGGAACGCTTACGATATGGGCCCGCACCGCGATGTAGTTGGCGAGTTGGCCGCCGAAATAAAAAAGCAGGGCTTAATATTTGGACTGTCATCCCACAGGATAGAACATTGGTTTTTCTTTAACGGTGGTAAAAAGTTTGATTCAGATGTGCTTGATCCTAAATACGACGTTTATTATGGACCTGCACACGAAGAAAATGAAACCATGTCGCCTGAGTATATGAACGATTGGATGATGCGCGATATGGAGCTGGTAAATAACTACCAGCCACAATTGTTTTGGTTTGATTGGTGGATAGAGCAACCAGCGCTTGCGCCTTACAAAAAGTCATTCGCTCAATTTTATTATAATAAAGGCCTTGATTGGAACAAAGGCGTGGTCATAAATTATAAAAACAACGCTTACCCGGACAACGTTGCAGTCCTCGATATTGAAAGAGGTAAACAAGGCGCTATCCGTGATTTGCCATGGCAAACAGACGATGCCATTGGTAACCAATCATGGGGATATACCACGACCAATACTTTTAAAGATGTGCGGTACGTAGTCACTAATTTGATTGATATTGTAAGCAAAAACGGCAACCTGTTATTAAACATCGGCCCAAAATCCGATGGTACCATCACCGACCAGGAAACCGCAGTTTTGCTGGGGACAGGTAAATGGCTTGACGTAAACGGCGATGCCATTTATGCCACCCGTCCCTGGAAAATTTACGGCGAAGGCCCCACCAAATCAGCCAGTGGCTCGTTTGCCGATCAGAAGGAACCATTTACCTGGCGGGATGTAAGGTTTACAACAAAAGGTGATATTTTATACGTAACGACCTTAGGTTTACCAGATGCTCAATTAAGTATCAAGGCATTATCAATAAACTCTGGTAACGGCAAAATAGCCAGTATAAAAATGCTCGGCAGCGATCAAAAGGTAGCCTGGAAACAAAAAGATGATGCGTTAATTATTGAACCGTCTAAAAATTACCCATCGGAATATGCGGTGAGTTATGTGGTTAGTTTTGTTCGTTAACCTTTAAATCGTAAATCTAAAATCGTAATTCGTAAATCTAACTATGTTTCAATTTAAGCAATTCAGTGTGGATCAAACGGGCTGTGCCATGAAGATCAATACTGATGGTGTATTGCTTGGCGTGATGGCGGCTGCTGAAAACCCGGCTTCAATATTGGATATTGGCACAGGGACTGGTGTTATTGCACTAATGCTGGCACAAAGATTTACCGAAGCCTGGGTAGATGCCGTTGAAATTGATGCCGATGCCGCGCAAACTGCGGGAGGAAATTTTAAAGGATCTGCGTTTACTGATCGTTTGAATATTTATCCTGTAGGATTTGAAAGTTATTTTGAACAATTCCCCGATAGTAAATATGATCTTATCGTTTCAAACCCGCCGTTTTATATCAATTCGTTAAAATCGCCTGGCCCTAAAAAAGTACTGGCCAAACATACCGATGTTGATTTTTTTGAGCAATTGATAAAAGGTATATCTAACCATTTAACAGCAACGGGCCTATGTTGGCTGATATTGCCAGTAAATATTGTTGACGTTGTTATTGCATTGGCTGCGAACAAAAGCCTTTATCTTAGGCAAATTATAAACATATATTCCTACACCCATTCACAGCCACACAGGTTGATCATATGCTTCGGCTTTGATAAAGTTTCGCAACAAATGAGTAATTTCACAATATATAAAGCAGCCGGGGTGTATTCGGAGGAATACCAACGATTGCTTCAACCTTATTTTATCGCTTTTTAACATGAAAATTGTATCGCTTTTTTTTACCCTATTGCTTATCCTGCCAATAGGTTACACTTTGTTTTCGGCCTATGAATCGTATGTGTTTGAAAGCAAATTTGAGTCCGCCGGAAGCATTAGATTTATTGAATGGCACACGCTTAGTTATATCATAATTGATGTTGTTTTTCTGATCATCGCCATAGTTTTAAATGCAAAAGAAAAATATCTCGTAAATAGTACCATGTGCGGCACCCTACTTTTGTCGTTCTTTTTATCTTTGGCCGTAAATTTCGGGACAAATATTTTACTTAGTCATGTAAAATAGGCTGCAATTTTATATTAAAAGATACCGTTAAAAATAACCCGTGCTGCTTTTATGAAAATTATATCCATCATCCTTACCGCTTTACTATTAATACCCGTAATGGTTTGTTCCATCGCTATTTTTCAAATTTATCACCAGGCCAATACCCCTTTTATTCCAAAAGACTCCTCATCATCAATTGCACAAACCCCCATTTTGTACGGGTTTAGCTACCTGTTGTTTTTTGTTTTATCAATACTGTTAAACACTAAAGGTAAATTTAGAATAAACATGGTGCTGGCAGGCTGTTTGGTATTGATCTATATTGTTACGCTTAACATGATAAAAGTGCAGGGTTGGGAGTGGCCATTTTTCCGGCACATACTGGTATCTTGATGCATACCAGGATTTGACAACTCTTCAAGAGTTGTCAAATCTAAGCCGCCAAGGGGGATTTTTAATAAATGTGACGCTATCCGGCTGTTTAGTAATAGTATATTTTCCAATTAATTTCCTCAAAAGTATATGGTTCGCATAGGCCTTCTTTCCGATACCCACAGCTATCTTGACGACGCGGTTTTTAAGCATTTTGAAAACTGCGACGAGATATGGCATGCCGGTGATTTTGGCAACATAGAACTGGCCGATAAGCTCGCCGCGTTTAAACCGTTGCGGGGCGTTTACGGCAATATCGATGGCTTGGACATACGCCAAACTTATCCTGAAAACTTAAGATTTAATTGTGAAAATGTGGATGTATGGATGACCCATATCGGCGGTTATCCAGGAAAATACAGTCCGCAGGTAAAGCGTGAAATATACACTAAGCCTCCAATGCTATTTATATGCGGCCATTCGCATATTTTAAAGGTTATTTACGATAAAACTATCAATTGTTTGCATGTAAACCCCGGCGCAGCTGGAAAACAGGGCTGGCAAAAAGTACGTACTTTAGTTAGATTTTGCATTTCTGAAGAAAAAATTCATACCTTCGACCTTATTGAACTGCGAAAATAACACGTATAAAATACACTAAGTCCTATGAAGATTGCTAAAACTTTAGGTCAGTTTATCATCGAAAAACAGGCCGACTTCCCCTATGCAAAAGGTGAACTATCGCGCCTTTTGCGCGACATTGGTATAGCCGCTAAAATTGTAAACCGCGAAGTAAACAAAGCAGGGCTGGCCGATATTTTGGGCGAAGCCGGCACTATAAACATCCAGGGAGAAGGCCAGAAAAAACTTGATGTTTACGCCAACGAGCAATTTATATCGGCCCTAAAACACGGCGGCGAATGTTGCATCGTAGCCTCTGAAGAAAGTGACGAATATATTCCTATAGACTCGGAAATATCTAAAGACGCCAAATATATTGTAGCGATGGATCCCCTGGATGGCTCATCGAACATTGACGTAAATGTGGCTGTGGGAACTATCTTTTCTATTTATCACCGTAAATCAACCGGCGGCAAAGCTACCATTGATGACGTTTTGCAACGCGGTACAGAACAGGTAGCGGCGGGGTACGTGATCTACGGTTCATCAACAATGCTTGTTTATACTACAGGCAAAGGGGTCAACGGCTTTACTTTGGATCCTTCGATAGGCGAGTTCTGCTTGTCGCACCCGGATATGAAAATACCAAAGGATGGCGTGATCTATTCAATAAACGAAGGCTATTACGCGCATTTTCCGGATGGTGTAAAAAAATATATCAAGTATTGCCAGGTAGAGGATGCTAAAACAAATCGTCCCTATACTTCAAGATATATAGGTTCAATGGTGGCCGATGTTCACCGTAATTTGATAAAAGGTGGTGTTTTCATTTACCCGGTAACTGCCAGCGCCCCAAATGGTAAACTTCGCCTGGTTTACGAATGTAACCCGATGGCTTTTATTGTAGAGCAGGCTGGCGGCAAAGCCACAAATGGGTACGACCGTATTTTAGATTTAGAAGTAAAAGAGTTGCACCAGCGCTCGGCAATATTCATCGGCTCCGAAAATATGGTAAACAAAGCGGAAGAAATGATGGCCTGTTTTTCGCCGCAGCTAACTAAAAAGAATTTTGAAGGGCTGGTGGAGCTACAGTGAGTTGGTTGAGTGGGTTGATTAAGTGAGTGGTTGATTGAGTTACTGAATTTGGTGCCTATTAAATAACCACTCACTTAATCAACCTAATCCAACTCAATCAACCAACTTCGAGGCCTCCATTTCAAACACCGAATCTATCAGCAAGGGTTTTTGTTTGCCGGCGGCAACGGCGAGTTCATCGCAGCGTTCATTTTCAGGGTGGCCGGCGTGGCCGCGTACCCATACAAATTTGATGTTATGCATTTTGCTGATATCAAGATAGCGAAGCCAAAGGTCCTTGTTTTTTTTGCCGGCAAAACCTTTTTGCAGCCAGCCATACACCCACCTTTTTTCGATGGCATCTATCACGTATTTTGAGTCGGAGTATATGGTAACATCCTGTTTAAGGGTTTTTATCGCCTCAAGACCTTTAATTACGGCAAGCAGTTCCATGCGATTATTGGTGGTTTTGCGAAAACCTTCTGAAAGCTCTTTATAATGTTTGCCCGAACGCAGGATAACCCCATACCCACCCGGTCCCGGGTTGCCGCTTGATGCGCCGTCTGTAAATATTTCTATCATTTTTTTAGTCCATGGCCCATGGTCGATAGTCCATAGCCAGCTGCCAAAAATAGAAACAATAAATTGTGTCCGATAATTTATTTAAGTTAAAGTTGGGACTTCATTTAGCAGAATTTGCTATGGTCTATGGTACATCGACCATGGACTAAGAAAGCTTCTTCGCTTTCAACCGCAACGAATTCCCAATCACCACCACATCCGAAAATGCCATGGCAAATGCGCCAACCATCGGGTTTAAAAATCCAAAAGCGGCTATTGGTATAGCAACAATATTATAAGCAAACGCCCAGAAAAGGTTCTGCTTTATGGTGATGAGCGTGTGTTTGCTGATCTGTAAAAATTTAACCACCGAATGCAAATCTGTATTGAGTAATACAACCCTGGCCGATTGTATGGCTACCTGGCTTGCATCGTTCATCGAAACGCCTACATCCGCTCTTGTAAGAGCAGGGGCGTCGTTGATGCCATCACCTATCATAATGGTTTTACCCTTTTGTTTATAGATATCTATAACAGCGAGTTTTTCGTCTGGCAATTTTTCAGAATGGACGTCATCAATACCAATTGATTCAGCCACTTTTAAGCACCTGCTATTTTTATCGCCGCTTAAAAGCACTGGTGTGATATTCATTTTTTTAAGCTGTGCTATTAACGCTGCCGCTTCAGGTTTGATTTCGTCGTCAATAGCAATTTGCGCCAGCAATTTTTGATTTTTATAAAGCGACAAATTAAAGTCGTTTTCGTTAGCTACTTTTCCTGTACCTAAAAAATAATGGTTCCCTTCAACATCTTCGGCGCGCATGCCAAGCCCTTTTTCTTCTTTGGCCGACTTTAAAATCAATTTGGTTTGCGCAAACGATTTCAACCCGTTCACCAGTGATTTGGCAATCGGATGATTGGATCGTTCCTCAATAGCCGATATTATTCCCCTTACCTGCTCCAAACCTGCATCGCCTTCAAGCTTAATATCGTTGATGCTGAATTTCCCGGTGGTAAGTGTTCCTGTTTTGTCAAAAACAACATATTTAGTATGGGCAACGGCTTCTATAGTATCCCCGCCTTTTATCAATATGCCGTTTTTTGCAGCCCTGCCCAAGCCTACCATAACCGCAGTAGGCGTAGCCAACCCCATAGCACAGGGGCACGAGATCACCAACACCGCGATAGCGTTCATTAGCGCAATTTGCAGGCCGGTATGCACAAAAAAGTAAGTAATACCAAACGTTACTAATGCAATTAAAATAACCGCTGGTACAAAAACAGCAGCCACCTTATCGCCAAGTTTTTGAACGGGTGGTTTAGCTGCCTGGGCTTTTTTCATCAGTTCGATGATCTGCGATAGTACCGTGTTTGCGCCCACTTTGGTGGCAATCATACTAATATTGCCATGCTGAATAATAGTGCCGCCAATTACCTTATCATATTTTTCTTTTTCAACCGGCATGCTTTCGCCTGTAAGCATAGCCTCATCAACGGATGCATTGCCTGATAACACTTCGCCGTCCACAGGTATTTTATCGCCATGGTTTACCAAAAGTGTATCGCCGGGGCGCACTTCTTTGGCGCTGATCACTTCAACACTGCCATCTACTACCCGGTTAGCGTTAACCTGTTGAATTTTCACCAAATCCTTTACCGCCGAAGTAGTTTGCGTTACCGAACGTTTTTCCAACACGTTGCCAAGCAGTACCAGTGTGATAATAGTGGCGCAGGTTTCATAAAACTGGTAACGTTCGCCCAAACCCTCGATAGTACCAACCAAACTGTAAACAAAAGCGGCGGATGAACCCACAAATATCAGTACATCCATATTCGGCACGCCGCCTTTAAGCGAGTTAATAGCACTTTTGCCGAAATGCAGGCATCCCACCAAAAACACAGGCAGGCACAACAGCAATTGTACTATTGGCAACTGTAAAAAATGCCATGGCAAAATCATGTGCAGCAGGAGTGGGGCAGTCAGGATTGCGCAGAAAATAAATTTATTCTCAACCTTTTCATAAAACGGCGTAATCTGCGTTGCGGGGTCATCCACAACTTTATAGCCTAAACCTTCAATATCTTTAATAATGCCCGGCAGGTCCGCAGGGTTATTGTTCGAAAACTTTACTTCTTCACCGGCGAAATCAACAAGGATATTCCGCAAGCCTTTTTTTTCCAATAGTTTATGGACTGACATGGCGCAATTATTACAATGCATCCCCGTCACGTTTAGTTCAATCAATTGCTCAGCCATACTACAAATTTACTCATCCTTAAAAGATAGTGGGTAAGGGGATTGTAATTTTAAGTAGGGCGGTTGATTAGGTTGGATTAAGTTGATTAAGTGAGTGGTTCAGGGCATTTATATCAACTACTCACTAAATCAACCCAATCAACTACTCACTAATTATTCCAACCTTCCAACAATTAATAAAAAACACTTTGCAAATAGCCGTAAGATTTCTATTTTTGCATTCTCCAAAACGGTAGATGTAGCTCAGTTGGTTAGAGCATCGGTTTGTGGTACCGAGGGTCGTGGGTTCGAGCCCCATCATTTACCCAACAACTAATCAGACTTACGAAGTTTTTAAAACTTCGTAAGTCTTTTTTGTTTAAAGACGTTTTTTGTTGGTTCTATAACAGATAGTGTGGGCATTCGAATGCTTTCATTGGTTATTTCGATTTCAAGCGTTCCACTTTTATAAATGGAACAGGTGGAACACTATGAAACATGTTGATAATCAGTAGTTTTGCTTTTAATAAATAATCAAATTTGGCTAAGTGCCTGATAACCAAATGTAATATTTCGCACTTTCTAACGATTTGCTTGTAATTTACTGTATATCAGTCGTTTCGTAAATTTCGTTTTTTTTGTATTTGTCTCGTCCTGAAAAAAGTTTACACTTGGTCTTGTCCGTGTTTTGGTTTACAGTTGGTCTTGTCCGTGTTTTGGTTGATACTAAAGAACTGAAAAAGCTGGCAAAAAGATATCCATCTTTTATTTCGTAGTAACACTCCCCATCTTCGCAAATTCCACATCATTAGGCTCCCATAGTTCTATCTTATTTCCCTCGGGATCCATCAGGTGAACAAAGTTACCGTAGCTTGTCTTTTCTACGCTGTCAACCGGAAGGATACCCGCCGTTTTCATTTGGGCTAAAAGCTGGTCCAGCCCCTCTACGCGGTAATTTATCATAAATTGCTTTTCGGAAGGCTGAAAGTACTTGGTGGTTTCCTTAAACGGCGCCCAAATGGTAAAGCCTTTTTTTGTGCTGTCCATGCCCTGGCGCCATTCAAAATTTGAACCGAACCCACCGATTTGGATGCCCAGGTTCTTGCTGTACCAGGCTTTAAGCGCGGCAGGGTCTTTGGCTTTAAAAAAAATACCCCCGAGACCCGTCACCCGCGGACCGCTGTTAACCGTGTTTGTAAACCGGCTAAAACCATAGCCCAATAAAAAGGCCGCACAAAGCAGGCCGATTAGTGTAAGTTTTTTCATGATATGCGTTTTAACCCAAGGATAGTAAATAGGCAAGTTGAATTGCAAACACTAAAATACCGTTTTATATTTAAGGAAACAGAATCAAAATCCAATTGTAGATTTTTTGCCTTAACTCTTGTTTTTCAGATATATTAACATGAATGCCTCATTTAAGGGTCGATATGGCGAGCCCATCGAAGGTCCGTTTTCTTTGTTAATTAATGTTAAACCGGACAATATTCAATTGTTTTAGCGTTTGTTTGGCATGAAATACAAGATCAAATTAGTTGACGGCACGGCACAGCTGGTGCAAATTACCAGCGCCTATTTTAAGACCTGGCATGTCTGGAACGTGAAATTCGATGATGGAAAGATAGTTATGTTATTCAAGCTGGGCAGTGACTGGATGCTAAGGAACGAGGATTTTTTAGAGGAACACGTCTTGAGGTCCTTAGGTGCTTGCATCGACAAGATTATTTTCCGGAGAAAATTGATCAACGGCTGATTTTACTTAACTATTGCTTAAGCAGATAGCATCATCATACAAATAAAAAATATAGGGCCATCCCACCACAACTGTAAAGGCGTTTTCTGTTTTTGCACGCCAAAACGGTAGAGGTAACTCAGTTGGTTAGCGCATCAGTTGGTTAAAGCGGTACCGAGGGTCGTGGGTTCGAGCGCCATCATTTACCCATCAACTAATCAGATTTACGAAGTTTTTAAAACTTCGTAAATCTTTTCAAATGACCGGTTTTTCCTTCTGCTTATTTATCCTCTTTTATAGCTTTCAACCCCTTTGTCCACCTTACTAATTGGGTAAGCATCGTATTTGCCGAGTTGCCGATCATTTCACTTGGCACAAATACGCCGTCTTCATTGATCAACTGCGGTAATAAAGGAATATTTACCGCTTCGGCCAAAGCAATTGTACGCAATGATAGCAGGTCGTTTTTTAAACTCATAACAGCCCTTACGCCTGCAAATGCACCTGCCGAATAGCTAACCACGCCCGCAGGCTTGTAAGCCCACTCATGTACCAGGTATTCCAGCGCGTTTTTAAGCGAAGCCGGGTAGCTGTAATCATATTCAGCTGTCACAAAGATAAAAGCATCTGCTTCTTCTATTTTTGCGCTCCATTGTTTGGAGTGTTCGTGCTCATACTGTTTCATTATGGGATGAATGGCTTCGTTCATCAGCGGCAGGTTAATTTCGCCAAGGTCAAGCACTTCCACGTCAAAATTACCCTGTTCTTTTGCTAAGCCGGCAATCCAGTTTGCAACTATCGGGCCTTTACGCCCGGGCCTCACGGTTGCTGATATTATTTTAAGTTTATACATTTTTATATCGACTAATTAAATTACATGTTGTAACATGTAATCGCAAAAGTCGCTATTAGTTCGCATTAAAATTTTAATATTTTTAAAAATGATAAAAGGTTTACAAATGGTCAGTCGCGGGAAACAGGTTGCGGCAGGTTCCGAAAATTACCGTGCAGATGTTGATTCATAAGGTACGGCCTATCGGGGTTGGTTTGCATTCAACACTTCATTTAATACTGAAGTATCAAACCCTAAATGTGAATACTTTTAAAATATTCTTGCCGCTAATCACATGGGCATGAGAACCCCATCGTTTTTAGCCTTTTGCCGGGTTCGCAACTGGGCAAGGGGAGATTTATTACCGCTGAGAAATAACTTCATAGTAGTCGAATAGCATAATCGTTCGCTGTTTTACCAGATCCAGCCAGGACGAAGCATCCGCAAGCCCTTCTATCGTTCCGCCGGAATAGGCTTCATTGTCAACCGCGATGATAAGGCCCTCCTCGCTGTCGCGATAAGCCAGCCATGCCTTTTGCGCTTCAAGCAGCTTCTTTTTATCGGCTGCATTCAGCATGTTCATTAGCTTTTTATAATATTTGTTTAGCAAATCATCATACATTTTAGCAGCAGTATTTGTCGCCATTCTCATGCTGTAGTCGGAATAATTCAGCTTAAGCCATTTTGCTTCAAAACGTTCAACACGAAAAGTATCCACCATAAAGGCGATGGAGGCTGTATCTTCTTTATTTACGAGATGTTTTTTAAATGTCAATATTTCTTTTTCCACTTCTTGCTTCAGTTGTAACTGAACCTTTCCGGTCACTTCTATCATATCTGTATCTGATCGCTGAGCAAAGCAATTGACCTGAAGCGTCAGGAAAAAAAAGGTGAAAAATATTCGCATTTAAGAAAAGTTTGTTGCCCCTAAAATAAACGAAAAACTTCGATGGTTAACGTTTAAAAAAATACGCCGGCCGGTTTTCGCGTAGTTTGGTAACCGAAGTTTAATTTTTCGGTATAGAAGCTGATGGCTTCATCGTATTCATCAACTATAAATGCAACGTGTTCGATATGTTGTTTCATTGGGGATTATCTGAACAAGCTTACATTTCGGTATTCAACACTTTATTTGATACTGAAGTATCGAACCCTAAATGTAAATACTTTTGAAATATTCAAACACACAAAAATGAACACCACCATTTCAAACTGGAACGGCATTAAGCCAACCGCGATATATTTAAAACAGCTAAAAGAGCAACCCCTTTATCACGACTCAAACCTTAAAATGTGGGTTGCTTGCAGTTACGGGTACTGTAAGGCTTTATTATTGGATGAAAACGCCCATGTGCCCGAACCATTTATCGATGATAACGGCCCGATGAACAATGAAATGAAGCTGCTGTTACGCAACCTGGCGCGCATCAGCAACGATAAAAAGCACCAGGCATCACGCGGGGCGGCCATGAGCATATATGACAGCATCAGTAAAGTTAATGTCAGTGATGTGCTTGGGCAATTACTGAAGGGTATAAACACCAACGACGGATTTGATTGGGTGGAGGTAGTTGGGAAGCAATTACCAATATTGGTTATTTTGAAAGGCTTGGGTTTTAATGATGAAGACAAAGCCTATATAATTACAAAACTTGCTGCACTTGTAAGTGTGATGGCGCCAAGTAAAACCGTTGAAGATATTGAAACACTTAACCCGGTTATAAGCAAGTTTTATGCTATCGCCGAAAGGTATGCATTGGTTAATGGTTTTTCAACCGATGCGCTAATGATCTCTAACCTTCTCGGTTTGTTTATTCAATGTTACGATGCCGGAAGGGGACTGCTTTGCAATGTGCTTTTAACTTTGTCGCGATTTAATAATAGAGAGCTCGGTAAAACTGATAACGAGTTTTACAATAAGCTTGTAACCGAAACCCTGCGCAGGTATCCGCCTGTTCACAACACAAGGAGGGTCGCAGTTAAAGATATTAGCCTCGGCGGCGAAACCATAAAGGCCGAAGAAACGGTATTGATCGTTCTGGCCGCAGCAAATCTCGATAGTCGCATATTTACAAATCCGGAGAAATTTGATTTGCAGCGCGATAACAACGATGACAATCTCACATTTGGCCTCGGCAGCCATAACTGCATTGCAAAATACCTGAGTATTGGTATGGCGACAGATACCTGTAGCTTTTTGGTGGATAACTATTCAGTTATCACAATACTTCAAAAGGAATTTGCCTACGAATCGCAGTTGAATGTAAGGTTGATGAAGCAGCTGATGGTAAGCCTGTAGTACGGCAGTTTTAATTTGCTCCTATTATTAATGTATTATTTTTTTAAGTAGAACAATAACAAATTGTTAATGTTATTTCATTTCTGTTAATATGTTTTCATGTATTTTAATGAAAGGCTATCTTTGGGTATTATGAGTATAAGTTGATTTAGTTTGGATAGTCACAACAAAAAACATAATCAACCATTCACATAATTAACCTAATCAACAAAAACAATTATGAAACAAGGACTTTTGATAGATATGGATGGCGTAATATATAGCGGCGAGCAAATGATACAGGGTGCCGACAAGTTTATTGCCCATTTACTTAAAAATAAAATACCGTTTACTTTTATGACCAATAACAGCCAGCGCACAAGGCTTGAGGCTGTACGTAAGCTGCATCGGCTGGGTATCGTGGTAACCGAAGATCATGTTTATACCAGTGCTATGGCTACAGGCACATTCCTGGGCGCGCAAGGCCCCGGCGGTACAGCGTACGTGCTTGGTGAGGGCGGACTACTGACCAGCCTGCACGAAAATGGCATTACCCTGGTTGATAGCGACCCCGAATTTGTGGTATTAGGCGAAGGCAGGAACTTTACCCTCGAAATGGTGCAACGCGCTGTAGACATGATATTGGGTGGTGCAAAATTTATCACCACCAACCGCGACCCATCGCCAAAAAAACCGGGATGGAATAATTTGGGGATAGCAGCAACAACTGCCATGATAGAAGAAGCATCCGGCCGCAAGGCATTTGTTACCGGCAAACCCAGCCCGGTGATGATGCGCTCGGCAAGGAAATACCTGGGGCTTGAAACAGCCGAGACAACCGTAGTTGGCGACACCATGGAAACCGATATACAGGGCGGTGTGCAGATGGGCTATAAAACCATACTCGTACTATCAGGCATAGCAAGAAAGGAAGATCTGGGTCGTTATGCATTCAAGCCTGATATGGTAACTGGCTCGGTTGCTGAAATTGAGTTCCCGTTAAAGTGGTGGTAGGGTAGAGATTAGAGTCTGGAGATTAGAGATTGGGAAATGCGGAAGTCGGAATGCCAATTGCGGAATGACAATACTTCTTCTTTCGGACTTTACTGACTTTCGGACTAAAAAAATTCAACTACCTTTGACGATGCTCAAAGCAAAAAACATCCATAAATCGTACGGACAGCTTCAAATTTTAAAGGGCGTTGGCCTCGAGGTTAAAAAAGGCGAAATAGTAACCATTGTTGGTGCATCGGGCGCTGGTAAAAGTACATTGCTTAATATATTGGGCACGCTGGACAGGCCCGATCAGGGGCAGCTTTATATTGATAATATGGAGCTGAACCGCTTAAATAACAAAGATCTGAGCGCTTTCAGGAACCATAAAATTGGCTTTATATTCCAGTTTCACCATTTATTAGGCGAGTTTGATGCCATTGAAAATGTTTGCATCCCTGCTTTTATTGCAGGTACTGCAAAGAAAGAAGCTGAAAAGCGGGCTACTGAATTGTTGGAATTATTGGGGCTTGGCGAAAGGCTTAACCACAAACCAAATGAGCTGTCAGGCGGTGAGCAGCAGCGGGTTGCCGTGGCGCGGGCACTGATAAATAAGCCATCGCTGATATTTGCTGATGAGCCATCAGGCAACCTCGATTCCGCCAACGCGCTTGAGCTGCATGAACTGTTTATAAAGCTGCGTAAGGAATTTAACCAAACCTTCGTTATCGTTACCCATAACCAGGATTTGGCCGACCTATCCGACCGTACCGTTTTTATGAAAGACGGTTTGATCATCACTCAATAAATTACTTAGCGTGTACATCCTGATAACTGCGGCAAATTCGGCGGAAGCCCAGAAGCTTAAAAATAAATTAAATTCAACGGATATTATTTTAGGCGATTACCTTGATCTGCCTGCTTTTATGCTAAAATTGGCTAATATGATTGTCCTGCCAAACCCCCGATCGGTTTCATATGCCCACGAAATGCTAACTTTGTGCCTTGATAAGCAAATTGATACTATTTATGCTTTGCGCGAAGACGAGCAACACATGCTAAATACAGCGAAACAATTGTTTACGGAATATGGAATTGAAATTGTCCGCTATCAATAGTCCATTGCAAACCAAATTACTACTATGGACTATGGTTCATCGACTATGGACAAAAAACTATAAACTAAAATGAACTTACACACAATAGACACCGGCTTTTTTAAATTAGATGGGGGCGCCATGTTTGGCGTAGTGCCTAAAACGATATGGAATAAAACCAACCCTGCCGACGATAACAATTTATGCACCTGGGCTATGCGGTTGCTGCTGGTAGAGGATGAAGGCCGGTTGATGTTAATTGATACCGGCATCGGTAATAAACAGGACGAAAAGTTTTTCAGCCATTATTACCTGCATGGCAACGCAAGTATAGATAGCTCGTTGGCTAAACTTGGTTTTCACCGCAATGATATTACCGATGTGTTTTTAACCCACCTCCATTTCGACCATGTTGGCGGGGCGATAGCACGCGAAAATGACAAATTAGTACCGGCCTTTAAAAATGCAACTTACTGGAGCAACCCCCAGCATTGGGACTGGGCAGTTAACCCCAATGAGCGCGAGAAGGCATCGTTTTTAAAAGAAAACATATTGCCGATACAGGAGAGTGGTCAGCTTAAATTTGTTGCGGCGGACGATGGTGTTAAATTTAGCGATAATATCCATATCCGTTTTGCATACGGGCATACCGATGCGATGATGCTGCCACTGATAAATTACAAGGGCAAACAAATTTTATACATGGCCGATATGCTGCCTTCGGTGGGGCATATCCCCATGCCTTATGTGATGGCTTATGACATGTTCCCGTTAACAACTTTGACGGAAAAGAAGGTTTTATTCACCGAAATACTAGAAAAAGAAATTATTTTGTTCCTGGAGCACGATCCGGTAAACGAATGCTGCACATTACACCAAACCGAAAAAGGCATAAGGTTAAAAGAAACTTTTAACTTAAATGAAATATAATAGGTGGTATTTTGCGCCAAAAATGCTATGCTGACGGGTTGACTTAGCGTGTTTTGTACACCGCAAAAATCGTGCAATAAACGGCATAAAATCAATAAAATAGTTCACTTTTATTTATATAAATTTTAGTTAAAATTTTCGCTAACAATTTCTTACCTTTGCACGTTCTATTCTAAAGGAAGAATCGAGGTAATTTAATTAAATGAGACAACTCAAAATAACTCAATCCATTACCAACCGTGAGTCGCAATCACTTGATAAATATCTTCACGAAATTGGTAAAGTTGATCTGATAACCGCCGAAGAAGAAGTAATATTAGCTCAAAAAATAAGAGAAGGCGACCAGGCCGCTTTAGAACGTTTAACAAAAACTAACCTCCGTTTCGTTGTTTCGGTTGCTAAACAATATCAAAACCAGGGCTTAACCCTTGGCGATTTAATAAACGAAGGTAACTTAGGCTTGATAAAAGCGGCTAAACGCTTTGACGAAACCAAGGGTTTTAAATTTATATCATACGCCGTTTGGTGGATACGCCAGTCAATTTTGCAGGCCATCGCCGAGCAATCGCGTATTGTGCGTTTACCATTAAACCAGGTAGGTTCACTAAGCAAAATCAGCAAAGCATTTTCAAAACTGGAGCAGGAATTTGAACGTGAACCTTCGCCCGAAGAGCTTGCCGACATGCTTGAAACTACAGTCGATAAAATTTCAGATACGCTTAGCAATTCAGGCCGCCATGTATCTATGGATGCGCCATTTGTACAGGGCGAAGAAAATACATTGCTGGATGTATTGGAAAACCAGGAACCAAATACCGATTCGATATTAATAAACGAATCGTTATCCGAAGAAATAAAACGCTCACTTTCAACACTTACCGAACGCGAACGCGAAATTATCGTGTTGTTTTTCGGTTTAGGTACCAATCATCCGCTATCGTTGGAAGAGATTGGCGAGAAATTCAACCTCACACGCGAACGTGTAAGGCAAATAAAAGACAAGGCATTGCAACGCCTTCGTCATACCTCAAGAAGCAAAATCCTGAAATCATATTTAGGATAGGGAAGAGTGAGCCAAGAGTCAAGAACCAAGAGGCCGGGGATTAAGTAAGTAATACTTAGCACCCGGCTTTTATATTTTACGCTGTGCTTTCCTGTCTTGGCTCTTGATTCTTGACCTCTTGTCTCTTTTTTTTTCCGATTCTTTTTTCGCTTTAACTGTAACGTGCCCTCACAAAATGTTGTCTATTACAATAACAACAAGGTGATGTACAAGCTATATTTTTTATTACTTTTTATAATATGCTTCAATAGCGTATCAGGTAGTAAAAGATTGGTTGTCGGCAATGTCACCTTTAAACATGTCATTGACGATCCCGGGCCAGACCCTCCACCATATGCCGATTTTAAAACCCTTGTTGTCCCTATAAAGCGTGCCGGGAATTTAATTATTGTCGAGGCCACAGTTGATTCACTCGAAGGCAATTTTGTATTAGACACAGGCGCGCCATATCTCGTGCTGAACGAAACCTACTTCAGGGATTCGCCAAAAATAGATGATCAGGACGCAGGCGGGATAAATGGTTCATCCGATAGGGCGTTCAGCACAGTAGTCCACAATTTTAAAATTCTTGATCTTCAATACAGCAGGCTCACTGCCGATGTTACTGATCTTTCCTCTATTGAAAACGGGCGGAATATAAAAATACTCGGCTTACTTGGTACCCGTTTATTTTCAAAATTTGCTATAACCGTTGATCTTTCCAGGAATGTGCTTTACATTCAGAAACTGGATAAGGACGGCAATATCCCCGAAAGCGAAAGGATATTTACTAACAGGTTGATGATTACTCCGTTTCGCTACATTAACGATGTGGTTTTTTTAAAAGGCAGCGTAAATGATCACCCGCTATGGTTTGCTTTTGACTCTGGCGCAGAAACCAACCTGCTGGATTACGGTCGTGTGAAAAAAATAATACCCGAAATGCAGGTGATCAGCCGTTCTAAAATAACAGGCATCGGCGGCACAGGCTTAGAGGTGGTTTATGCAAAGTTTGACCAATTAAGTGTTGGCGATAAAGTATTTACGAATAACCGTGTGTTAATAACCAATCTTGGAAAAATGAGCAAAGCCTACGGGTCTACGGTCGATGGTATCCTGGGGTATGACTTTTTTGTCAGGGGGATATTCACCATCAATTTCGTTAAAAAAGAATTTGAAATGTACATTTACACCAACCAGTAAAATGACGAGGACGGGATACATAGCGTTTACATTGATATTGCTTTTAAGCAGTATTAATAAGGCTATTGCCCAAAACCGAAATACGCTGATAATTACTGAGGACTACCTGGTGTTGCAGATCGACCTTAAATCCCCATCAAAACAACTTGATAGCATTTTTAATATTGCTGGCATAACTAATTTTAATGCCACCAGGCTTTTAAAGCATGACTTTTCTGACTTGAAGAATGATGGTTGGGCTATGACGTCCCACGAAAACAGCATTTTTACGTTCAGGTGGCCGTTAACCGATTTGAATAATAACCCACAAAACAGGCCCTACCTTGTCACTACGTGGGTTCGGCAGCCTGGCGGTGAACCAGGATATCCCGACAGGATAAAATACGGCATAAACAAATATAAAAAAGTAACTGCATTTCAACTTTCATCAGGATTGACCAGGTTTATACTTCCGGGATTTACGGATGCAAAAAGAGTGTTTTTATCAGGCAGTTTTAATGAATGGAGTACGTTAAAGGGATTGATGACAAAAACGGATGGCGGCTGGATCATAGATATAAAACTCGAAGCAGGCGCTTACGAATATAAATATATTATAGATGGCCATTGGGCAACCGACCCTAATAACCTGGTGCAAATGAATGACGGCGCCGGAAATGTGAACTCAGTTTATTATAAATATAATTTCAAGTTCAAATTGCCGGGTAATTCCCAGGCGCAAAGGGTAATGGTAGCCGGTGATTTTAATAAATGGGATGCCGATGAACTCATCATGGAAAAAAAAGACGGCGGTTGGGAACGGGATATGTATTTAAATGATGGCGTACATAATTATCGCTTTATGGTTGATGGAAAATGGATGACCGATCCGGTAAATCCGGTTAAAGTAAAAGATGAAAAAGGCGACATAAACTCGGTTATAAACCTTGGCGAAACGGTGGTATTTAGGCTTGCAGGGTATGAGAGCGCTAAAAAGGTATTTGTGGCAGGTGATTTTAATAATTGGAAGGCAGACGAATACAGTCTGCAAAAAAATGGTAACTCATGGCGCCTGCCCGTCGTTTTAATAAAAGGCAACTATAGTTATAAATTTATTGTTGATGGCAAATGGATTACCGATCCGCAAAATCCCTATTTTTCTGTTCAAAAAGGCCAAAAAAATTCGTTTTTAGCGGTAATGCCAAATCATACCTTCAAACTGAAAGGCTTTAGCGATGCAAAAACTGTCGTTATAACCGGCACCTTTGATAACTGGGACCCTAAAGGCTATACTTTAGAACATGTTAACGATAAATGGATTATTGAGTTTTACCTTAAACCCGGAAAGTACCTTTATAAATTCGTTGTAGATGGCAAATGGATTATAGACCCAGGCAATAAACTTTGGGAGGAAAATGAATTTGGTACCGGTAACTCTGTTTTGTGGATAGAGCCATAGGTAAAGGGTAAAGGGCGAAAGGTTAAAGCAGAAAATCTTGTAACAGGATATTTTCTTTAACATTTGTAACATATACATTTAGCGGCTGGTCTATTTAAAAAATGTGTATCGTATTTTGCGATAAAAAATTAATTTAGCCAAGTTTTAAGGTTAAAGGCAAAAGGTACGGGATGAAAGATCATACATTCTTACCTTTAACCTTTCGCCTTTGCCCTTTAACCCATAAAAAATATGACTATCCCTATATACCAGGCTGATGCCTTTACCGATAAGCTTTTCGGCGGCAACCCGGCAGCTATCTGTCCGTTAAATGAATGGCTTCCTGATGAAACCATGCAGAAAATTGCCATTGAAAACAACTTGGCTGAAACGGCTTTCTTTGTTAAAAATGAGGTCGGCTATAAACTCAGGTGGTTTACGCCCGAATATGAAATAGACCTTTGCGGCCACGCCACACTTGCTTCAGCACATATATTATTTACTGAACTTGGCCATAAAGAAGATACTATAAGTTTTGAAACTATAAAGGCAGGCACGTTAATAGTAAAAAAAGATGGCGATAAATACACCATGGATTTCCCATCGAGGCCTGCAATACATATCGAGCCGCCCATAGGCCTTGTTGAAGCATTAGGCGAAAAAACGCCATTGGAAGTTTTAAGGTCCAGGGACTATTTTTTGGTTTACGGATCGGAAAAAGATATTGTTGATATGTCGCCCGATTTCTTCGCCCTGTCAAAAATGGATACAGTTGGCGTAATTGTTACAGCAAAGGGAGATAACTCCGACTTCGTTTCCCGCTTTTTCGCCCCCGGTGCAGGAATCCCCGAAGACCCGGTTACAGGTTCGGCGCATTGCAACCTTATTCCTTACTGGGCTGATAAGCTGAAAAAGAATAAACTGCACGCCTACCAATTATCAGCCCGCAAAGGTGAATTATGGTGCGAACTAAAAGGCGACAGGGTATTGATGAGCGGCAAAGCGGTTACCTATTTAAAAGGGGAAATATTTGTTTGAGGAAGACAAAAGGTGAAAGGTAAAGGGCGAAAGGTACTTATATAACTTTTTACCTTTCGCCTTTCACCTTTCACCTTTCACCTCGCTCAATATCCCACCGTAAATCGTTCCCGGATGTGACGCGGATTTAATATTTCATCAACGATAGCAACAGCAAAATCTTCCATAGATATAAAGCTTTTACCGTTCTCATCGGTTAATAATTGGTTGGTCCCGGTGCGGAAATTTCCTGTACGTTCGCCCGGTGCAATTTCTGCTGATGGGCTAACGTAGATCCATTGCAGTTCTTTTTCTTTCTGATATATTTTCAAGGATTCACGATGGGCCAACGCCGACGCTTTATAGGCTGGTGGAAAATTTGGTGCATCAACCAACTGCACGCCAGGACTAACTTCAAGGCTGCCTGCACCGCCGACTATTATCAGCCGCTTTGTATGGGCCTGCTTTACACCATTTATCAATGGTATAGCCACTTCAGTTATGGTCGATATGGGCGCTCCCTGGGTGTTATTGTAGGCAGATACTACAACATCCTGGTTAAAAGCCCCCGTCTCCACATCCTGCGCGTTAAATATATCACCTTTGGCAACTTTTAAATGCGGGTGGATAACTGTATAACTTTCGGGGCGGCGTACAACAGCTGTAACGTCGATGTCACGGTTTAATGCTTCTGTAACTATGCGGCTGCCAATCCTGCCGCTGGCGCCAAATACTGCTATTTTCATATCTGTTAAATGCTAAAATTACTTAAATGTTTTAAAAAGCTGAAAGCCTAAAGCAGAAAGCAAAAAGCTTTGGACTTTCAGCTTTTTGCTTTCTGCTCCCCTCAAAAAATATTGTTTAAAAAATGATTTTTTTATGATTACTTTGAAGGTTCGAAATTTTTAGGAACGGTACCAGATAAATGCAGCTTACACGGTTAGAAATCAAAGGCTTTAAGAGCTTTGGCGACAAGATCACCATTAATTTTAATGACGGTGTTACCGGTATTGTGGGGCCAAACGGCTGCGGAAAATCAAATGTGGTTGACGCTATACGCTGGGTACTCGGTGAACAAAGTACCCGTATGCTCCGTTCCGAAAAAATGGACAACGTAATATTTAACGGCACTAAAAGCCGCAAAGCAGCGAACCTTGCCGAAGTTTCGCTTACGTTTGACAATACAAAAAATATACTGCCTACAGATTTTTCGCAGGTAACCCTTACCCGCAGGCTTTACCGCAGCGGCGAAAGTGAGTACCGCCTAAACGATGTTCAGTGCCGGTTGAAAGATATTACCGACCTTTTTTTGGATACAGGTATCGGCGCTGATTCTTATTCCATCATCGAATTAAAGATGATCGACGAGATCATCACGAATAAGGAAGGCTCCCGCCGTAATTTATTTGAGGAAGCTTCGGGAATATCAAAATATAAACTGCGAAAAAAACAAACCTTCAGTAAACTTAAGGATACCGAGGCTGACCTTGAAAGGGTAGAAGACCTGCTTTTCGAGATAGAAAAGAACCTTAAAACGCTGGAGAACCAGGCAAAAAAGACAGAGCGTTATTACAGGCTAAAGGAGCAATATAAATCGCTCAGCCTGGTATTAGCATCGTTCAGGATAGAAGCCTTTAGCGGATCGCTAAGCAGGATTGAAGACAGGGAACAAAAGCATAAAGTTGAAAAATCGGGCATCGTAACGCAAATTGATAACATTGAAGCCCTTTTACAGCAACAGAAGCTGGATAGCCTTACTAAGGAAAAAAATCTATCTATCCAGCAAAAGGTCACTAATGAGTTTGTATCAAAAATACGGGCTTATGAAAGTGAGAAAAAAGTGAAAAATGAGCGGTTAAAATTTCAGCAGGATAAAGAAACACGTTTAACTGAGGAACTTGATCGTGACAAAACACAGCTGAACCACGTGCTTTATAACCAGAAACGCCTTGCCGAAGAAAAAGCGCAGGAAGATGAAAATCTTGAAACCCTGCGGTCGCGTTTAGCTGAATTAAAAGAAGCTGTTGACGAATTGCGCGAAAATCAATCAGTGGGCAGGAACGAGCTGAATGAACTGACCGGCATAAACACCAGGCTACAAAACCAGGCTTATAAAACCGAAAAAGACCTTGATATTTTGCAAATTCAGCAGCAGGCGCTTGAGCAGGAAGGCCAGCGAAATATGGAAGATACTTCGAACAAAGAAGTGGAACTTTCGCATTTCAATGAGGTGGTGGCCGGCCTGCAAGGCCGTGTTGAAATAGCTGAACTTGAATACCAGCAAATAGTTGAATTTGAAAATAAATTGCAGGAACAGATAACGGCCACTGCAGGTGAAATTGATACCGTACAGGAAGCGATCATCCGCGAAAGCAGAAAGCTTGACGCAAAGCAAAACGAGTATAATCTTACCAAAAGCATGGTTGATAACCTGGAAGGTTTCCCGGAATCTATCCGCTTTTTGAAGAAAAACACCGATTGGTCGAAAAATGCGCCACTTTTCAGCGATATACTATTTTGCCGTGAAGAATACAGGGTAGCCATTGAAAACTACCTGGAGCCATTGATGAACCATTATGTGGTTGATACTTATAATGAAGCCATCAGGGGTATTAACTTGTTAAGCAAGGCTGCACAGGGAAGGGCGCAGTTTTTTGTGCTGAATAGTTATGAAAGCGCCGGTATTATACAGGTGAACGTTGATGGGGCTATTCCCGCCCTAAACGTGGTCGAGGTTGATAAACACTACCAGCCATTATGCGATCATTTATTAAGAAACGTTTATTTAATTGATGATGGCAACGAAAATGCGCTCAATAATACCGACTTACCTGCCGGGGTTGTGTTAATTGGAAAAAGCGGAAAATTTAATAAATCAAAATACACCATGGCTGGTGGGTCGGTTGGTTTGTTTGAGGGCAAACGCATAGGCCGGGCAAAAAACCTTGATAATCTTTTAAAAGTTATAAAGCTGATAGATATTGAGGTGGCGGACTTTAAAGGCCGTTTTGAAAATTTGCAAAGCAAGCTTTCTGATTTGAAAGCATCGGGAAAAGCTGCCGAAATAAAACAAAAGCAGCATGATCTCAACCTGCTCAATAATGAGTTGATCACCGTTAAAACGCGCCAGGAACAATACCAAACCTTTATTGAAAACAGCCTTAACCGCAAAGCTGATATTGCCGCCAAAATAAGCAGCATTAAAGAAGAAATGATTGCCTTGCAACCGCAGCTCGAAGAAATTAAAGAGCAACAGCAGGCGCAAAAAGACTTGCTGGCCGATAAACAATTGGCCTTTAACGAGCTTAACGAATACGTAACCACGCAGTCAAACGCTTACAACCAGGAGAATATCCGTTTTCACCAGCAACAAAATAAGGTATCGGGCCTGGTAAAAGATTTGGATTACCGGTTAACACAGCAGGAAAGCCTGGATGTCCGGATAAAACAAAATAATGCTGAACTTGAGCTGGTAAAAATTGCCATACAGGAAAATTTGCAGCAGGCCGATAATTCGGATGAGGATTTGCTGGGGATGTACAGTCAAAAAGACGAGCTTGAAAAAGCAACCCAGCAGGCAGAGCAGGAATATTATGAATGGCGCGGCAAGATAACTGAAAGCGAGGATGCCATAACAGTATTAAGGCGTAAAAAAGATAACGCCGAAGTTATTGAAAATGAACTTAAAGACGAACGCAATAACCTTAAACTGGAGCTTAATGCCTTAAAAGAGCGCCTGTCGGTTGAGTTTAATGTAGATATTAACGAATTGCCCGAGACACAAGTAAATGAAACCGAGAGCGAAGAAGAAATACGGGAAAAAACTGATAAGCTAAAACGACAGCTGGATGATTTCGGCGCCATTAATCCTTTGGCGGTTGAGGCCTATAACGAAATGAACGAGCGTTATACCTTTATACAGGCGCAAAAAAAGGATTTGAGCGAAGCAAAAGCATCATTATTAGCCACGATACAGGAGATAGATGATACCGCGAAGGAAAAGTTTATGGCATCGTTTACCTTGGTAAGAGAGAATTTTATAAAAGTTTTCCGCTCACTGTTTAATGAAGAAGACTCATGTGACCTTGTGCTCACCGATCCGCAACACCCGCTCGAATCTGATATTGATATCATAGCCAAGCCAAAAGGGAAACGACCGCTATCCATCAACCAGCTATCAGGCGGTGAAAAAACGCTGACGGCAACTGCTATCCTTTTTTCGCTTTACCTGTTAAAACCCGCCCCGTTCTGTATTTTTGATGAAGTTGACGCCCCGCTTGATGATACCAACATTGATAAATTCAATAATATCATCCGCGAGTTCTCCAAAGAATCGCAGTTTATCATCATATCCCACAATAAACGCACCATTGCAAGTACCGATATTATTTACGGCGTAACCATGGTTGAACAAGGCATATCAAGGGTGGTGCCGGTGGATTTAAGGGAATTAGTGGATTAGAGGGGTGGTTAAACTTACGAAGTTTTCAAAACTTCGTAAGTTTATGAGTCTATACAAACACAACTTTCCGCTCTGGAAACTTGGTAGCGTAGCCAGCAACCATCCCCTTTATATAATCATTACCGGGATAGGGGGTAAGGTGATTTTTTAGCTGGGCTAAATTATCTACATCAAAATAATGGGAAATGTAGCCCATACCATAAAATTTGCCTTTCTCAATTAAAAGGCAGCTATGCTCATCATCGGTGCGGCCGGCATCGCGTATAGCAAACGTTGGTAAGGCATCGTTAAGCTCTTCAATGGCGGCGTAAACTTTTCTATTATAAATTTCAGGCGATTCATAGCCTTCACAGGCGCATTTATCTCCATGTACGCCTGTACAAAGGCCTGTATTGGTTTGGATGAAACATAACTTGGGGCAAAGCTCAAAGCCTTCAATCAGCTTTAAAAGTATATTCCGGCCTTCGAGCAGGGAGTTGCAGCTATAAATTGCCCCTGTCATTTTGCGGTGCTTGTCAACGGCCAGGCGCTGGTAGCCGCGCTGGTCTTCAAAGGCATATAAGCTGTAGGCGTGTTCAAAACGCTTCAACGAGCGGTTATATTTGGGCCATAAGCGTTTTATTTCAACCGCTTCCAACACAAAAGCGATCAGTTCGGTGCCGCATAGCTGGAACGTGATGTGAAAAATATTGCGTAAAAACTCCTGCCGTTGCGGACCGGGGTTATTGCCGGTAAAGTGGCTGCATACCCGCTTTTTTAAGTTTTTTGCTTTGCCAACATAAATAACTTTGCCCTTTTCATCATGAAAATAATATACCCCCGGCGATTGTGGTAAGGCCTCCACATCAACTTTAGGCAAATTTGACGGTAATACCTGCTCTTTTGAGTTTTGCTTAAGAGCTTGCTGGATATGGCCGTTGGCATCTTGTTGCAGTAATAACGAAAACAGTTTAGCAGTTGCCTCCGCATCGCCGGCGGCGCGGTGACGGCTTTCGTTTTCGATGCCTAAATGCCTGCAAACTTTCCCAAGGCTGTAAGATTGCAGTCCGGGTATTATTTTACGGCCAAGCCTTACGGTACACAATTTATTGCATTGCAGGTCGTACCCGGCTGCGCCAAGATGGTACCGCACAAACGAATAATCGAAATTTACGTTATGGGCTACAAATATTTTATTGTTCAGCAGGTGGTAAATATCATGTGCAACATCTTCAAAAGAAGGCGCATTCTGCACCATGTCATCGGTAATCCCCGTAAGGGCGCTGATATAAATGGGGATATGCCGCTGCGGGTTAACCAAAGTTGAATAACGCTCAACTACTTTTTTACCGTTGTGTATGCAAATAGCTATTTCGGTGATGCCATTGGCGCTGGCATGCCCCCCGGTAGTCTCAATATCAACAATTGCATACATTCGGGTAAATGTAGTAAAATTTTGCTAATATTATTAGTTGTAATGTTGAAAAGTTTTAAGGTTGGAAGGTTGGAAAGTTTTGATGTTGTAAAGTTGGAATGTTGCAGGATCGGCCAGGATTATTAAAAAGAAACCCCGACTAATTTCTGACGGGGTTTCTTCATTTTTTAAATAGAATGGTTTAACATTAAAACATTTCAACCTTCCAACATTTCAACAAAATTATTTCTTTTTCTGTGTCGATGCAGGCAACTGCTGTTTCTGGCGCATCATTTCTTCCATACGCGCCTGGAAACCGCTTTGTTTCTTTTTTACTTCCGGTTTCTTTTTGTTTTCCTGTATCTGGGCATGTATTTTTTTATCATCAACCATCAAACGGATAATGTATTGCTGGGTGAAAGTTAGCATGTTAGCCAGGAAATAATAATAATTCAAACCTGCAGGGTAGCTGTTCAAAGCACCCAGAAATATTATCGGGGTAATATAGCCGATGTATTTCATTTGGCCTGTAGCGCCTGATATCTGGTTGTTAAAATAAGTATAGATGAGCGTTGAAATGGTCATCAACAAACACATAATACTTAAGTGGTTACCTATGAACGGGATATTTGGGAAAGTAATTAACGCATCATAGGTTGATAAATCGTGCATCCACAAAAAGCCCTGGCCACGCAACTCAAATAAGCTTGGGAAAAAGCGGAAAAATGCAATTACAATAGGCATTTGAATAACCAATGGCAAACAGCCGCCCAATGGGTTTACACCTGCTTTTTTGTACAGTTTTAAATACTCCTGCTGTAAAAGTGTAGGGTTGTCATCGCCGACTTTGGCTTTAATTTCGTCCATTTCAGGTTTTAAAACCCGCATCTTAGCCATTGATAGGTACGACTTATAAGTAAGCGGCGATAAAACCAGTTTAAGTATTATGGTTAACGCTAATATAATTAAGCCATAATTCCAGTTAAACTTTTTAAGGATATCAAATATCGGGATTGTTGCAAAGCGGTTGATATATTTTAACGGGCCCCAGCCAAGGTCAACCTGTTTTTCAAGGCCGTAGCCCTGATCTTTTAAGGTAGAAAAGCGATCCGGCCCGAAATAAAACGTTAAGGGGAAAGCCCCGGCAGTATTTTTTGACAATACCAGGTTTGCGCTCATTTGTTTAATGTCGGTAGTATCGGCAACATCAGTTGTGCTGGCCAGGCTCGATTTATCAAAACCTTTATCAGCTATCAGCACGCTTGAAAAGAAATGCGCTTTAAACGATACCCACTGCAATTTTTTATCGGTGATGTCCTTTTGGTCATCTTTGCTCGGGCTCAGGTAATCATTGTCGCCATCGATATTATTATAGGATACGTCCGAATAGCGGCGCTCCTGGTCCATATCTTTTTCCTGTTTGCGTACGCTGGCTGCCCAGTTAATGTTGATGGTATTTGTATTGGCAATCGCCTGGTCTAAACCGGTGGTTTTTATAGTTAAACCAACTTTGTAACCTGCGCCTTTTAACGAATATATGTAATCGATATATTGCGTAGCGCTATAGCTCAAACGCATGGTAACCGAGCCCGAATCTTTTTCAGCTACCTGTAACCCGCCCGACATTGGCGTAAAATACAGTTTATCAGTATTGATGTTGCTATTGCCGGCCGTAAAGTTCAGGCCAAAATGATTGCCTTTATCGCCATCAAAAAGTATCAGAGGTTTTTTATCAAATGTTTTGTATTCTTTCAGTTCGACCGAATAAACCCTGCCGCCCTGGGTGCTCAGCTTCACGCTGATATCTTTGTTTTCAAGTGTGATAAACTTTTGTGTGCCGATAGTAGTTGCACCAAAAGGGGTTTTTAAAAGGGCGGAATCAACAGGTTTATTGGCCTGTGTTTTTGCACTATCAACTGGTTTGCTTGCCGCTAAAATCTCCTTGTTTAATAAACCCTTTTTTACGGAGTCGGCGTGCTGCGTGATCCTTTCTTTTTTCAGGTCTGCTTCCGATGGCCTCATAAAGAAGAATGAGGCGCCCATTATAACCATGATCAGGAATAACCCTGTAAACGTATTTTTATCCATTTCTGTAATTCGTACAAATATCTATTGCTTACGCGCATAAGCCAGCGAAGCGGCGACAAAGTTAATAAAAAGTGGGTGCGGATTTGCAACTGTTGATTTTAATTCGGGATGAAATTGCGACCCAACAAAAAACGGGTGGTTTTTAAGCTCAACAACCTCTACCAGGTTACTTTCAGGATTGATGCCCGACGGCGTTAAACCTGCGCTTTCATAAGCTTTTAAATACTCGTTATTAAACTCATAGCGATGCCTGTGCCGCTCTGAAATGCGCGCTTTACCATAAAAGTTAAAAGCTTTGCTGCCTTTTTTAAGGTCGCAGGCGTAAGCGCCAAGACGCATGGTGCCGCCTTTATTAATAACTTTCTTTTGCTCTTCCATCATCGCTATTACCGGATGTGGTGTTTCTGGGTTCATTTCGGTGCTGCTGGCATCTTTTAAGCCTAAAACATTACGGCCAAATTCAACAACAGCGCACTGCATACCCAGGCAGATGCCAAAAAACGGGATATTATTTTCGCGCACATAGCGTATCGCTTCAATTTTTCCTTCAAAACCACGTTCGCCAAAGCCGGGCGCAACTAATACGCCATGCAAGCCTTTTAACCGCTCAATGGCGTTTTCGGGTGTTAGCTGTTCCGATGGGATATATTCAACCTTCACTTTGCACTCATTTTTAGCACCGGCATGTATAAACGACTCAACTATTGATTTATAAGCATCAGGCAGTTCTACATATTTGCCCACCAAGCCAATTTTTACTTCGGATGTCGGGTTTTTTAAGCGGCCCAAAAAGTCTTTCCAGCTTTCCAGGTCAGGGTCGCTTTTATGCGGCAGCTTTAATTTTGCCAGTACCGTTTTATCCAATTGCTCCTTCAACATCAGCAGCGGCACATCGTATATGGTTGATGCATCTATTGATTCGACAACTGCACTAACGTTAACGTTACAAAACAAAGCAATTTTTTTACGGATATCCATAGTTAGCGGATGTTCCGTGCGGCAAACCAATACATCCGGCTGAATGCCGTACTCAAGCAACATTTTTACAGAGTGCTGCGTAGGTTTGGTTTTTAACTCGCCGGCAGCAGCCAAAAACGGGATCAGCGTTAAATGGATCACCAATGAATTGCTGGAGCCGATCTCCCATCTGAACTGCCTTACAGCCTCAATATATGGTAGTGATTCGATGTCACCAACCGTGCCGCCTAATTCTGTTATTACAATATCATAATCGCCGCTTTCGCCAAGTATGCGGATGTTTCGTTTTATCTCATCGGTAATATGCGGTACCACCTGTACAGTTTTACCCAAAAAATCGCCCTGGCGTTCACGGTTGATCACATTTTGATAAATACGGCCTGTAGTAATGTTGTTGGCTTTTGAAGTTGGCGTATTTAAAAAACGTTCGTAGTGGCCAAGGTCAAGGTCGGTTTCGGCGCCGTCCTCGGTAACATAGCATTCGCCATGTTCATAAGGGTTCAGCGTGCCCGGATCGATATTGATATAGGGGTCGAACTTTTGGATGGTTACACGGTAACCGCGGGATTGGAGCAGTTTGGCTAAAGAGGCAGAAATAATACCTTTTCCTAACGACGAGGTAACGCCGCCCGTAACAAATATATATTTAGTCATGATTTTTTGAGTTTGAACCAGTTTTTATACAGGAACAAATTGTTTGTGTACGGGATACAAAAGTAAGAAAATTTTTGGGCTTTGACGGAGGAAATTGTAATTGTGGAAAAGGTGATAGATGTTGAAACGATTATTAAAAAAATCAACTAATAAGGATAATAAACTATTGACTGTAACTGCAAGTTATTTTTG